>R24__coassemble_576_pt1 | contig 24056 bp, 16 predicted proteins | sample R24__metabat2_high_PE_052 | metagenome-assembled genome bin R24 | reverse complement strand
ATTGAAGAACATGACGAGGAGTTTAAAGTCGTCATTGAAAATGGATCCGAATCTTATAGTCTGACTGATATAAGTGAAAAAATGGGAAGTGAAATTGCAGATATTGAAGATGAAGAAGGCTGGATTAATCAGTTTTCAAAACTCTAGTTCACAGCTTAGATGGTGCAGTGGGGACAGACCCCTCTGCACCATTTTTTTGTGCAAAAAATGTTGTAGGTAACAATGTTAGACTTTTAATTGTAAAGAACAAAACGGAGGTAGTTAAATATGAAAGATTCAAAAAAGTTCTCTTTAGTAAATATTATATATGGGGTTGTAGCAGAATTCGTTGTACTTCATATATTATTAGCTTGTAAATTCAGTGAGTTAATGGATCCTGTCTGGGGCTTTTTAGAGAAAGTGACAGGAAAAGATAAGGAAAGTGAGCGTATAAATATGTTTTTGTGGGGCATATTTTGGCCTTTTTTTATCAGTGTTTATATCGCTGAAAAAATAACGGGTTTGAAGGATAAAGTAACTAAAAATAAAAAGAAGAAATTGAAAAAGGACAAGTAATAATGGATTATATGGACAATATCATAGTAAGTAAGATTTGGGAAGATGAGACAATATTTGAACTACAGATAGAAGTGTATTCACAATATGTAAAAGCTTATCAATCTTGTTATTTTGACGGGGAGTTGCTGAATAAACTTTCATCTTTCCTGACTGACTTTTGCAGTTTGGATAATCCTGCAACATATTTCGAGTCGGGCCCTAAAACTGGGAAATTCACTCCAGCATTTTCATTGGGATTAAGTACTGACAGACAGGGACATGTGACAATTGATGCTGATCTTGAAGTATGTGATGTTGATGATCGTTCACACCGATGTCAGTGTAATGTGATGTGTGAATTGGGCGCTTTGGAAAGTTTTGGAAAGAGACTGGCAAAGTTTACTGATGGTAAAATAGGAACGCGAATTGCATTGTACGAGACATGAGACAGAAGGTGCAGTGGGGACAGACCCTGCTGCACTTATACATTTTATTTTAGTTCGTCTTCTCATATATATTATTCAATTCCACCGTCAGTGGATCCAGTGAATTCAGATCTGAAGGCATATCGGTAATGATCGATATGATGTATGGTGCACCATCTTCTGGATAGATGATTCCACCATCGGTGGTGGCACGGTACTTGCCTTCGCAGATCCATCCAGCCTTGGATTCCGTACGGTATCCAAGAGATCTGGTGTTATCGGAAGAACTTGCTGATGCATTATCCTGACTGTATGTTCCAAGTGTTGTATAGATTGATCCAGCAATAGGAGTAGTGTACCAGTCACGGATCTGCATGCCGACTTCATCAGTGTTGAAGAAGTAGTAGTTATGTACCCAGAGTTTGGCAAGATTGATAGAGCTTAGCTGAGGGTAGTGGTAGATAGAAACGTCTCTGCTTACATGAGAAGCTTCGCACCAGTCTCCGAAGAACTCTCGTCCGTAGCTCTTTCTGGTATTGCTGTAGATTTTGTTGTCAGAGTCACGAACGATAGCAATAAGTGAGTTTGAATTTTTTTCAATCATCTCAGGCTTATAGTTTACAAGGGAAGCGACATATGGTCCCTTGATACAGCTTGCGGAGTATACAGTCTTATCGTAGTTATAGGCGATGCCCTGTCCGTTATAAAGGTTTATCATTACGAAACCACAGGTTCTGCAGTTAGGCAAGTCCTCTATAATAGTATTTAGTTTATTGATATCAGAAGAGTCTGGAATATAGCCGCCAATGCCGACTATCTCAGGTTCTTCTGTGTTTTGGTTAGAGTAGTTTCCTCCCTCCATAGTCTGGAGTTCGTCCAGTTGTGAGAGGATAAAGTCTTCAGTTACCAGTTTTCCGTTGGTAGCAAATGTATAATAACTACCATTTACTTTTGTGGCTCCAGTAGCAGCTACACCTTCGGAGTCGTAGTAGTATCTGTCACCAGAGATATTTAGCCATCCTGTCTTTGGAATTCCGTTCTCGTCAAGGTTGTATAGCTTATCATCGATGGTTATTTCGCCAGAAGCCAGGGTTCCATCTTGGTTTACATAAAACTTATCGCCCTTTGAATTTGTCTGCCAGCCGTCCAGAAGTTTTCCTTCACTATCGAATACAAATGTAGTGGCTTCAGGAAGCTTTTCGCCATTGAAGCTCTCTTCGAGAGAGACCTTGCCAGATTGCATTTCACCCTTAGTATTAAAGTAATACTTACTATCATCTATTTCCTGCCAGCCTGTGAGAAGAGTGTGGTCTTCAGTAACATATTCGCGGTGCACATCCTTCTTGTCGATAGAATCATCATTTATCTCGCTGTGGTTATCTATATCCACCCAGCCAGTCTCCAGAACACCAGAATCTGAGAACATATATGGTGTGCCGCTGATTTCCTGCAGTCCGGCGACAGCATATTCATCTGCGCCGAAGTAGTACCAGGATCCATCCAGAGAAAGCCATTCGCTTGCTGCATATTCCTCGTTGGATTTGATATATTTCTTTTTATTATAGTCTTCAGGGGATTCGCCATATTCCCAGGTGTTAGGTTCCTTCTTCAGGAAATTGAGATAATAAAACTGGACAGCCCAGGAAGAGGCTGCCACAAGAATGAATATCAAGAATAGAACTAATACACTTTTTCTAAGTGTTCCCTTCATAAATACATAACCTGCTTTGAATTTAATAAAACTATCCACTAATCTATACTTATACAGAAAAAAAATCAACGTTTTCTTTTGAATCATACACTAGGTTTACATAACTTTAGCATCATTGTCTATAGATATCGCAATATATGGATATTTTTCGGCAATTTTGTGCTAAGAATTGTGAGTATATTTGTTTGAATTAGAAGGGATTTGTGATACAATACACTATGGTTTTCTATGTGGTGCTGATTTCACTAAGTAGAGACCTTATGGCACAAGATTTTGTGCGATGTAAGAAGATTTATGAAAGTAAGTGCAGTATGGCGAGCAAATATACACTAACAGATGACATTATAAAGAATCATACCGAGCGTATACTTAATCTGCGCAAATTCTACCCTTTCTTCACACTGGCCGAGGGAACCTTCAGTCAGTATAAGGAAGGGGTTTTCAGGTTTCTGGATATGGGTTATATCACCCTCGCTGTGCTGAGATATTTTATTAATGAGAACAGCTTCAACGACAGCCCTGTAACCTATAGCGGCTACAGCGAGTTCTGCAGGGAAATGTTATCTCGCGATTTCGACGTTACAAGAGAACGTTTCGCGAAGGATGAGATTGACGAACTGATCCGTTACATCTTCGATAAGATGAGGAATTATGGAAAGGCATTTGAGTTTGATTTCTATGATCCAGCAGAGAGAAAGCAGAAGGTGGCACGTGTCAGACTGATTGACAGTACTGTTCGTGAGAATGAAGTTGTTTATACCATTACCGAGGATGGTATCGAGTTCTACCTTACTACGAAAGAGGTAAGAGATGAGAGCCGCATCAACATGGATCAGATTCTTCTTGAGAAGCTGATTAAGTCTGAGAACTTCCGCGGTAGTATCGATGTAATAGAGAGAATTAATATAGAGGTTAAGGCTCTTGAAAAGTATAGAGAAGAGGTAGTGGAACTACTTCTTTCAGATGTACACGAAGGAGCTAAGGCTGTAGACGAATATGTGGAGCGTACGTCTGTATGGTTTGCGGAGGAGAGAAAGTCTTTCGCAAGGAACAGAGAACTCGTCGATAAAGCAGTGGCAAGGCTAACATTTGGCTCCGATGCAGGTGATTCTAAGACAGCAAGAGATATCACAAGACTTCAGACTATGCTGAAGCAGACTATAGAGAATCACAGCAATCTGATCGCAGCGACTGCTGAGCTGTCACGCTTCTCGGATGAGATGATCCGTCGAAGCCGTGTAAGAAGTCTGAGAGCGTCCTTTGATTATGAGAGTGCGCTGAATCGTATGGTGGCTGAGGACTGTCCTCAGTGTCTGGCTGAGTTTATCGAGCCACTGCTTCTTCCAAAGCGTCATAAGTCGCTGGCCATAAGTACCATCGACAACATAGTTCTTCAGAGGACGGCAGAGTCACTGAAGGGTGAGGAGCGTAAGGAACTTAAGGCTGATCTTAACTTTAAGTATGATGATGAACTTCTAAATGAAAGCGTTTCCATGAACTTTGCGAAGCTCTTTAAGGAGCTTCTGGGAAGACTCCAGAGATGGGATAGAGTAACCCTGAAGGAGTATGGAGCAATCCTCGAGGTGAAGTTCGGAATGGATATATATAGGAACCGTGACTACTATGCATTTCTTACTCATCTGGCTGGCAAGGACAGCTACAGTGTGAAGGAGATAACTGAGAATTCAGAGACATTCCTGGAAGAAATGGTAGTGTCAGGGATGACAGAGGATGAACTGGAGAGCTTCCAGGATATGGCATTTAAGATTGAGTTCGGAAATGATCTGGTAAAGATGAAGCTGGATCAGGGAAGTACGGAAGAGATTGCCGAGATAACGGATATGACATTTATCAAGATGTGAGGGGAAAATGGAAAAAGGTTTTGAAAAAGCTTTGGAAATATACAGTGTGCTTGCAACTGGTCAGTCCATATCCGCTAAGGATAAGGAGACAGCGGAGCTATATAACAGCTTTTACTCAGACTCTGAGGTATACGACGCTGTGACTGCACTTCTGAAGAAGCTGAATCTGAAGCTGTATGAGTATAATGAATCGATTTTTGTTACTGCAGGAGCTGGTAACAAGGTCTTTGGATATACCAACGATGATCTGAAGAGAATGCTGGGTCTCAGACTGAATAAGGAACTTTATCTTGTTTACTTTATTGTATATGAGGCGCTGCTTCAGTTTTATAAGACATCGGATACCTATCAGGTTAAGGACTATATCAGACTGGATGAGCTGATCGAGGTTGTGGGTAAAGAGCTTGGACGTATCAGCAGTGATACATCGGTTTATACTAAGGACGATGTGAACGACAGTTCCTTTAAGGCGGTGGCCCTTCTCTGGGATGGACTTCCACCTATGATCTCTGAGGATAAGGACAGGAACAAGGCTTCCCGTGGTTCTAGATATGGATTTGCAAAGCTTACTGCGAATCTGATGAATCAGGAGGGAATCTTTACAGTAGTTGATGACAGACTGTATCCAACAGATAGATTTCATGCGATAGTTGAGAATTATTTTGAAGAGAGTGGCAGCAGTATCATGGCGAGACTTGAAGAGATTAAGAATAAGCCTGCTGATACTGAGGAGGGTGAATAGATGCCTAGTATCAACCGAATCAGAGTAAATAACGTAAAGTACAACTTCGGTACTCAGGGGTACGATGATTTCTCCATGAGAATGTACGGACGTAACACACTCTACGACCTGGCGAATGGTGGTGGTAAGAGTGTTCTTATGCTGCTTCTTATGCAGAACCTGATACCTAACTGTACACTGGATGACAAGCAGCCTATAGAGAAGCTGTTCCGTGATCCAAGCAATACAGTTATTCATAGTCTTATTGAGTGGAAATTGGATGCCTGTGATATCAAGGAAGGCATGAGATATATGACTACAGGCTTTGCAGCGAGAAAGGCTGCGACTATGGAGACTGAAGGTGAAGAGGATTCCAGCCAGACAGCTCAGATCGAGTACTTTAACTACGTTATCTTCTATAGAGATTACAATAAAAATGATATCATCAACCTTCCTCTTGTGAAGGACAACGAGCATATATCCTACAAGGCGCTCAGGAATTATCTCCACGATCTTTCCCGTAATGATAAGAATCTTCTGGTTTATATCTTTGACCGTAAGGGTGAGTATCAGAGATTTATTGCTGACTATGGACTTTATGAAAGTCACTGGGAGATCGTCAGAGGTATCAACAGAACTGAGGGTCATGTAAGAACTTACTTTGAGTCAAATTATAAGACTACACGCCGAGTTATCGAGGATCTTCTTATAGAAGAGATTATCGAGAAGGCTTATATGACAAAGACTGAGCGTGAGACAGGAAAGACAGAGAATACTGTGTCACTGCTTATGACGATTCAGGAAGAACTGAAGAGTCTTGCTGAGAAGAAGAAGGGTATTCAGACCTATGACCATGAGCAGGAGCTGGTTAAGCTTCTTGTGGATAGAATAGATTCCTTTATGGAGCTTTATAGTGAGCAGGAGGAGACTGCAAAGGCTGCAGGTCAGATCCTTGTTACTCTCAATAAAGAGAAGGAAGGAAGAGAGGCTAGACTTGAGTCTCTTAACACTCGTGTTGCCGAGGCTGAGGAACATCTGAAGGATACCAAGGAGCTTGTTGAGATCCTGAAGATCTACCGTGACATAGAAGAGTTAGAGAAAAGAAATGAACTGATCGATGAGAAGGAAGCTGCAGAGAAGAAGTTATCTGCTGATATGGAGCTTCAGGATCAGTCCTATAGATATAGATCAGCTATTCAGTCATACTTTACCCTTAAAAAGGCTAAGAGTGAACTGGATGTTCTTGTGAATGAAAAGAAGGATATGCCTAAGGGGGCATCCGATATTTATACAGTAGTTGCTAATATCAGAGACAGAATGGATACTAAGCTGGTTCAGCTTGAAGAAAAGAAGAAGCCTGTTTCTGAGAAGATTGACGCATTAAATGAAGAACTGGCTAGTCTTGCTAAGAGCAAGGCTGAGGCAGAGACTGAGGTTGCAGTTTTAGATAGCCGTCTTGAATATATGGAGAAGGATATCGAATCTGAAAATGCAAGCCTAAATGCAATGCAGGATGATGTTGACTATGCACTTCTTATTGATCCTGCTGGCGCAATTAGAGAACGTTCAAAGCTTCTTAGTGATAGTGAGGATGCGTCAGTGTCACTGAGAAAGAGTCTTGAAGAGATGGAATACGAGAAGGGTGAATATCAGACTCGTATTGAGGAAGTTACTGATAGACTTCGCGAACTGGAGCTGGAAGAGAAGGCTCTTGAGAAGAAGGCTGAGGAATATAGAGAATGTAAGGATAAGTTTAAGTCTTTATGTTCTATATATGCAGATGATGTTAAGGCATCTCCTGAGGATGTGGAGAGAAGACTTACAGACAGACTCAGCGATACAGTGATAAATGTATATGAACTTGGAAATATTCTTAAGAAGCTTGAGGATAGAGAAAGAGATATCCGTGAGGGTAAGCTTATAGAAGAGTCTGAAGGTGTAAAGAAGGTAATGGACTACCTCTTTACAAGACAGGGCAGAAGCTCCATGCATGGTATGGATTACCTAGCTGCACTTCCGGAGGAAAAGCGAGAGGCGCTTCTAATGAAGGCGCCTGGAATAGCATTTGGCGTTGTAGTTGAGAATCTTTCTGAACTGCTGGAAGATCCAGGACTTATGGAGCTTGGACTTAATGAGGAGATATTCCTTTATGATAAGAGCCTGCTGAACGAAACATCCATCCTTCTTGGGGACGGTGTTGAGGCGGTGCGCCCTGCTAGAGAGTTCTTTATTGATCCGAAGTTTATGGACCAGAAGCTGAGACTTCTGGGAGCGGATCTTGATAATAGACAGGAAGAGCTCAGAAATAGTGAGGTGATCCTGGAGACGCTGAGAGAGGATCTGGATTTTGTTAAGCTGTTCCGTGAGAAGGGACTTCTGTATGCCGAGGCTGAGTATGCTGAGGCAAAGGAAAAGAGTAAAGAAAGATCTATGGAGCTGACTAAGCTTAGAGAAAAGCTGAGTACTCTTGAGCGCCGAATTAATGAGACAGAGGGTGAGCTTCTTGATACGGAAAATGCTATCAAGAGATATCATGCTGAACTGATCAGCCTTAATAACGTGGTTTCACTTCAGGACCGTATATCACAGCTGAGTGCTGCAAAGGACCGCCTTAAGAAGGAAAAGAAGGAACTGCAGGGCAGGATTGAGCAGGTGGTATCAGCTACCAGAACCAAGGAGCTTAGTCTTCTCGAGTCAAATGCTGAGATAGAGAGTATTGAAAAGGAGAAGCTGAGCCTCGAGCATAGATGGGAAAATAAGTACGTTGTTTACTACAACGAGACTACTGCATATCCAAGACTGGAAATGGAAGAGAACGAGCTGGAACGTGCTTTCGAAGTAGCTCTTGGTGGAGTATCTGAAAGCAGAATGGCTATGGAGAAGGAGAAGCTTCTTCAGGATACACTTGCCAGCACGATAGAGCGTGAGACTAAGGCTATAGAAAAGCTGGGAGTTGATATATCACTTCTTGTCGAAACAGATAAGAAGGAAGGGCTTAGTGCAGCAAGTGAGGAAGTTCTTGATGCTATGAAGTCTGAACTTGAGAGACTTCGCAGTGAGAGACTTAGTATCGAAAAAGAACTAAGTACTATCAGAACTGAAAAGGCCAGAGTTGAAGGTAGTATTGAGTATGCTAGAGAACGTCTTGGCCAGGAGTTTGGTGAGGCAGCTCTTGTAAGACTTTCTGAAACAAAGGATATTCAGGACAGCCAGAAACTTCTTGAAGATACAATACTTATAAATAAGCAGCAGAGACAGGAACTTGATAAGGTAAGGGCTGAGCTTAAGACTGCAGAGGGACAGGCTAGAGGAAACGATGACCTGATCCGTCTTGCTACAAGAATTGTAGAGGCAAATGCAATCGAGATTTCAGGTCTTGAACCGCTTGAAAGTTCTGATGGACTTGATGATAAGTTTGATGGATATATTTCAAGATACGACAAGTTATCTAAGGATATAGACAGAGCCAAGGCAGATATGCTGAAGGTTAAGATGAGCGTTTATGAGACTCTCAGTAACATGGGAGTAAATGAGCTTGCTATGTCCATAAGGGATGATGTTGTTATCCCAGAAAATAAGGTGGAAGCTGAGAAGCTGCTATCTCGACTGGGTGATGTTATCAGTATCATTTCCCTTGAGAGAGACAGAGTTGAGAAGACTCTTGTCAGCATGCAGCAGCTGAAGGACAGTTTCGTAGATCAGTGTGTAGAGCGTTGTCTGGATGTTCGTTCTGAACTGGATAAGCTGACAAAGCTTTCTGAGATTTCTATGGGCGACACTAAGGTTCAAATGATACGACTTACGATACCTTATGTGAAGGATGAGTTCATTAAGGACCGTATGTCTGATTATATCGATCAGATAGTTGAAGAGGTTGATAAGAAGGAAAGCGATGCAGAGAGACAGAGATTCCTTGGCAGCAGTCTTGCTATGAAGAAGCTGTTCTCAGTCATCGTTACTGATATGTCCAAGATCAAGCTTCTTCTGTATAAGCGTGAGAGGATTAAGGAGCAGAGCCGTTATCTTAGATACGAGGAGGCGGTTGGTAGTACTGGTCAGTCCCAGGGTATCTACATACAGTTCCTGATTTCGATAATCAATTATATTGCTGGTATGTACGCAGTTGCGGACAGCACCACCAGGTCGAAAACCTTATTTATTGATAACCCATTTGGAGCGGCAAAGGATATCTATATCTGGGAGCCAATCTTTACGCTGCTGGCTGAGAACTCATGTCAGCTGATAGTTCCTGCCAGAGGAGCAACGCCTGAGATTACAGGACGCTTCGATATTAACTATGTGCTGGGACAGCAGATGACTGGTGACAGAACTACAACAGTTGTTGTGAACTACAGCAGTAAGACTAAGGGCGAGGAGCTCGAATACCGCGACCTTGATTATCAGCAGCAGACATTTGACTTTATATAGAGTTATATAGGACATCTTCGTTAAAGGAATTAAAAGTTAGTAAATGTATAAGATAGAGAGCAAAAATATACTCACTCCTCAGAATGGACTGAATATATATCGTGGAAGGACAGAAGACTGTATATTACTCACAGAGATACCAGGTGGTGACTCCATGGATATCGGTGTTAAGACGGATGCGGCGGACCAGCTGGACTCGGTTCTTAAGTCCAGAAGGAGCAAGAGTATAATACTTATGGGCAATCTTGGCGACCCATATAATAAATATGAGGAAGAGTACTGCCTCACAAGAAAGTGCCTTAAGGTTATAGAGAATAATGACTATGGTGTAGTGATCACTACCAAGCAGTCAAGGATTCTACGTGATCTGGATATACTGACTGGGATCGCCAGCAAGACTAAGTGTGCTGTGGAAATCAGTATCCCAACCCTGGATGAAAAGAAGCTTAAAAAGATAGAGGGTGAAGAGGTTATATCTATAAAGGAAAGGCTGGAACTGATAGAGACTCTCCGGAGTGCTGGAATCAGTATACTTATACAGCTGTCGCCAGTGATCCCATTTGTTAATGACGACGAGGTTATGGAGATTCTGGAGACACTTGCAAAGTATGATATACTAGGAGTTGACCTCGCAGACCTGAGGCTTGCTATAAAGAAGTCGGTGAGAGATTTCTTCTATATGGAATATAAGAAGAGATTTCCGAAGGAGTATAAAGAATTCGCAGATGAGTATTCTGGTGAACCTGGAGAGCTTACTCCAAGGGATTACAAGAAACTGCTGAAGGAAAGTCAGGAGTTCTGCGAAGAGCGGGGAATCATCTCAAGTAGCAGCAGAATTAAGTCGTGGAAGCGACAGTATGAAAATAAAACAGAAGGCGAACAGCTTTCGTTAGAATTATTCTAGGAGGAAAAGAATATGGATTACAATGCAGCAAGTTTAAAGATGCACGAGGAAGCAGGTGGAAAGCTTGAGGTTGCTCTCAAGGTCCCTGTAGAAACAAAGGATGATCTGTCAACAGCTTATACCCCAGGTGTTGCAGAACCATGTAGAAAGATCGCTGAGAACCCAGACGATGCTTACAAGTATACACTTAAGCAGAACACTGTAGCTGTTGTTTCAGATGGTACAGCAGTTCTTGGTCTTGGTGATATCGGACCTCTTGCAGCTATCCCTGTTATGGAAGGAAAGTCAGTTCTCTTCAAGAGATTCGGAAATGTAGATGCATTCCCAATCTGTATCGATACAAAGGATACTGAGGAGATCATCGAGACAGTTAAGAGACTTGCACCATCATTTGGTGGTATCAACCTTGAGGATATCTCAGCTCCAAGATGCTTCGAGATCGAGGCTAGACTTAAGGAAGAACTTGATATCCCTGTATTCCATGATGATCAGCATGGTACAGCTATCGTTGTTGCAGCAGGTCTTACAAATGCACTTAAGCTTATCGGAAAGAAATGGGAAGACTGCAGCGCAGTTATCAGCGGCGCTGGTTCAGCAGGTATCTCAATCTGCAAGCTTCTCCAGAGCTTTGGTCTTGGAAATGTTGTATTAGTAGATAGTAAGGGTGCACTTGTTGATGGTGATCCTAGACTTAATGCAGCTAAGCAGGAGATTGCAGCTGTTACTAATAAGAATAAAGAGTCAGGAAGTCTTGCAGAGGTTCTTAAGGGTAAGGATATCTTTATCGGTGTTTCTGCACCTGGACTTGTTACTGCAGAGATGGTTAAGACTATGGCCAGCGATCCTATCGTATTCGCTATGGCTAATCCTACTCCAGAGATCATGCCAGATGAGGCAAAGGAAGGTGGCGCTAGAATAGTTGCTACAGGTCGTTCAGACTTCCCTAACCAGATCAATAACGTTCTTGTATTCCCTGGTATCTTCAGAGGTGCACTTGATGCAAGAGCTACAGCTATTACAGAGCCAATGAAGGAAGCTGCTGCAAGAGCTATCGCATCTATCGTTACAGATGATGAGCTTACAGAAGATTACATCATTCCAGATGCATTTAATGAGAACGTTGCAAAGGTTGTTGCAAAGGCTGTTGCTGATGAGGCACGCCGTTCAGGAATCGCTAGACAGTAAGTAGTATTTTAATACTAAGTAAATAAGAAGGAAAAAGTATGTCGTACGAATTATATGAGAAAGCTAGAAAGCTAGGGGCTAAGGCTTATAAAAAAGCTGTGTCCGCAGGCCAGTATCCATACCTGCCTGTTCTGGATGATATTATCGAAAAGGATAGTATCGTAAACGAGATGAACCTTGGACTTATGGATATCCCTCTTTCCAGAATAGTTGGAACAAGCAATGCTGGTAGAACCCAGGCCTTTGCGTCGAACTTCATGCCACTTATGAGAAATGGTTCGGAGTTCTCAAGCAAATGGTCTATGCTTTCGGATGCTCATGTTAGCGAAGGTATCAGAGATGCCATCAAGGTGTACGAGTATCTGAATTATTACTATGTAGTTGAGGGCAATAAGAGAGTCAGCGTCCTTAAGTTCTTTGGGGCTGATTCAATACCTGCTTTTGTAACTCGTAAGGTACCTAAGCTTACAGATGATGAGCTTATCAAGGTTTACTATGAGTATATGGATTTCTACAAGAAAACAGGCGTTAATTATATTCGTTTCAAGCATGAGGGTGAGTATAAGCGTCTGATGGAACAGGTTAAGATTGCTCCAAAGCATGGCGGCCAGTATGAGGAACATGAAACCATGTCAGAAATGATAAATGCAAATGACACGGTAGACGGAATAAGTTCCGCAGTTAGAACTGACCTTACGAAGATATGGAGTGACGATACGCTTCTCGAACTTAAAGCGGCATATAAGAGATTTGAAAAAGCCTACCGAGCTAAGGGTGGAGTGAATCTTGAGGACGTAAGTACTGGAGATGCATTTCTTGCCTTTATTGAGGTGAAGGGCTTTGATGAAGTATGTGATATGAGCCTGGACGAGATCCAGGCTGGAATCGCAGCTATGTGGGAAGAGTTCCTCGTAATAAATGAGAAGTATGAGGTAGAGGTTTCACTGACTCCTCCAGAGGAGAAGAAGAATGTGCTTACTTCGATACTTGCACCGAACTATTCGGCAGCAAAACCGCTGAAGATTGCATTTATCTATGATGGCGATCCTTCAGAATCTGACTGGAGATATTCTCATGAGCTGGGACGTAATTATATAAAAGAAGTGTATGGTGAAAAGCTGGTTGCACTGAAGATAACTGGTGCCAGCACTGAAGAAGAGATAATAAAGGCTATCGACGACCTGGTTGAAAACCACGGCGTTGAGATGATCTTTACACTGAATGCGCAGGCGGTAAATGCCAGCCTTAAGTGTGCAATCAAGTATCCGGATGTTAAGATACTTAACTGCTCACTTAATACTTCGCATAGATATATCAGAACCTTCGATGCCCGTCTTTACGAGGCAAAGTTCCTTTCGGGTATGATCGCTGGTTCGCTTACAAAGACAGACAAGATTGGATATATTGCTGATTATCCGATCTACGGCGTTATAGCCAATATTAATGCATTTGCTCTTGGAGCACGCATTGTAAATCCAAATGTAAAGGTTTATCTGGACTGGACTTCTTTGAGGAAGCCTGGAGAGATTTCGGATATTTATGAATCCATACGCGAAAAGGGTATAGATATCGTGTCCGATCAGGATATGATCACACCTAGCCGCGCTTCCAGAAAGTTTGGTCTTTACAGACTGACTTCAAATGATCCGGAAAACTTAACTATGAGCGTCTACAACTGGGGCAAGCTCTATGAGAGAATCATCAATCTTGTTATGCAGGGCGCATATTCAAGTGCTGATGCTGATAGTGAGAGCAAGCCTATCAATTACTGGTGGGGACTTTCTGCAGGAGTGGTTGACATAATTATTTCTGAGAAGGTGCCTGTTGATACAAGACGTCTTGTTAATTTAATTAAAACCCTCATTATGGAAGAGAGATTCTCTCCATTCTGGGGTGAGATCCGCGCTCAGGACGGAAGTCTTAAGAGTGAAGAGGGCGTGGAAATGGATGTTGATGACATCATCAAGATGGACTGGCTCGTGGAAAATGTCATCGGAGATATTCCATCTATAGACGAGCTGGATGAATCAGCTAGAGAACTTGTGGAGATGAAGGGTGTATTATCATGAAGATTCTCGCGCTGGCAGATGTAGAGTCACGATATCTGTGGGATTTTTTTGAGAAAACTAAATTAGATGGCATAGACCTGATCCTTTCAGCTGGTGATCTTGCACCACAGTATTTGGAGTTTCTGGCAACCTATTCCAAGGTTCCGATTCTCTATGTGCATGGTAATCATGATGGCTGTTACAACGATACTCCTCCTGGAGGATGTATCTGTGTGGATGGGGATATCTATGAGTATCAGGGCCTCAGGATTATGGGGCTGGGCGGAAGCATGTGCTATAATTATAGTGGATTTCAGTACACGGATCGCCAGATGACTCAGAGGTATCTTAAGATGAAACCGAAGCTTTGGAGAAAGAAGGGAGTAGATATCCTGCTCACTCATAGTCCGGCAAAGGGGTTCAATGATGGTAAGGATATGCCACATATGGGCTTTAGCTGCTTTAATACTATTATAGAAAAGTATGAGCCAAAGCTTTTTGTTCATGGACATGTTCATATGACCTATGGACGTGACTTTAAGCGTGAGTCCATGTATAATAATACCAGAGTGATTAATGCCTTTGAGAGGCACATTATAGAACTATAGACATCCTGAGTTTAGTCAGGAATTTTACTTAGAAAGAAAGAAGATGAATATAGAAGCGTTTGAAAAATTTAAAGAGAATGAAGAGTATTACACAAAAATGTGTGATATCGCAGGAAGGATAGATCAGGGTCTTTATACCAAGTACGATGTAAAACGTGGACTCAGAGATTCAGACGGTCGAGGCGTTCTGACGGGACTTACAGAAATCTCAGATGTATCTGGTTTCAGAGTAGATGAAAAGGGCGTACGTACTCCAATTCCTGGCGAGCTTTATTTCCAGGGGTATGATGTAAAGAAGCTGGTTGAGGGCTTCAGAGGTTCTAAGCACGGATTCGAGGAGACCACATTTCTCCTTCTCTTTGGTAAGCTTCCAACAGAGAAAGAGCTTGCGGATTTCATGGAGATAATCAGTGCCTTCAGACCACTTCCTGAGAATTTCAATCGCGATGTGATAATGAAGGCTCCAAGCCGAAATATCATGAATTGTCTGGAGAGATGTGTGCTTACACTTTATTCCTATGATGATAATCCTGATGATATCAGCGTATCTCACGTGCTGGCACAGTCACTTAGTCTGATAGCAAGATTCCCAGTTATCGCTGCATATGGATATCAGAGCTATCGCCATAAGTTCCATGACTCCAGTCTTATCATTCATAGACCAAAGCCAGAGCTTTCAACAGCAGAGAATATTCTGCGACTTCTTAGATCAGATCCTTCATTTACTGAGCTGGAAGCGCAGGTGCTTGATATCTGTCTGGTGCTTCATGCGGAGCATGGTGGTGGTAACAACTCAACATTTACAACACACGTTATCACAACAACTGGAACAGATACTTATTCAACGGTGGCAGGTTCTCTTGGATCTCTTAAGGGACCAAGACACGGTGGCGCTAACCACAAGGTTCAGCAGATGATCGCGGACCTGAAGGCAAATGTCACGAACACCGAAAGTGATACCGAAGTTAAAGCGTACCTTTCAAAGATACTTAAGAAAGAGGCTTTTGATAGAATGGGTCTCATCTATGGTATGGGTCACGCTATATATACACTCTCTGATCCTAGAGCAGAGGTGCTTAAAGAATATGCTAGACGACTTTCAGAAGCCGAGGGGTACTCTCAGGAGTTTGCGCTTTATGAAAGAGTTGAGCGTATAGCTAAGGAACTTATTACGAAGAACAGAGATGTACATAAACCAGTCTGTGCAAATGTAGATTTCTACAGCGGTTTCGTATATTCAGTTCTGAAGATTCCTGTAGAACTTTTTACTCCGATGTTTGCTATCGCACGTATTGCAGGATGGTCAGCTCATAGAATAGAAGAGCTTGCCAACAAAGGTAAGATCATACGTCCTGCTTATAAGTATGTGGGAGAACATCGTGAATATCTTCCGATCGAAGATAGAAAGTAATTGGGGTTAGTTAACGGGGTAGCAAAAAATAACAAGGAGGTATCTATATGTTTTGTACGAAGTGTGGCAAGAGTATAGCAAATGGATCTCTTTTCTGCGAGTATTGTGGAAGTCCGATCGGTCAGGTTGGCCAGCCGGCACCACCACCTCAGCAGATGCAATATAACAACTCGCAGGCAAATCAGCAGATGCAGCCACAGATGCAGCAGAACGTTCAGCCTGCAGCTCAGAGAGGGGCAAATTACAGCCAGCCACCTAAGAAGGGCGGCAAGGGACCACTTGTGGCAGTCCTTTCTATATGTGGCGCGGTAATTATCATTTCTCTTGGAGTGCTTTTCTTCTTTATTATGAAGAACAGAGGCAGCGGCAAGGTTGTTGAACTTGATATGAGCAAGTATGTTAAGGTTGAGTTCAATGGCTACAATGGTATCGGAACAGCAAATGTGACTTTCGACCAGGATGCCTTCTACGATGAATATGCCGACGATATAAAATTTGGCAAAGATAAACCAAGAGATGCTGACGAATATTATGATGCGGCTGAGTACATTCTTTATGGATGTGTCAGCGGTACTCTTGATAGAACAACAGGTCTTAGCAACGGCGAGACTATCAATTATATCTGGGATGTAGATACCAAGAGCATTGAGGAATATACAAATGTTATTCTCACTTATGATGATATTCCATTTGTAGTTAAGGATCTTATTGCTGTTGGTACAACAGATGTCTTCCAGTATGTGGACGTTAAATTTGATGGTAGAGATGGTAAGGGTAAAGTTACTATCACAACTACTAGCGGAACACCAGTTGAGGGCTGGACTTTCGTTGCGGATAAGATGGACAACCTCAGTAATGGAGATACAATCCTGGTTTCTGCAACTGATGACGGAACTCTCATCGATACCTTTGTTGCTGATACAGGCATGGCGCCAGTTTCGATTACTCGCGAATATACTGTTAGTGGTCTTACAGAAGATACAGCAATAAATGATGATAACGACGATGATGATGACGATGCAGATACACCTGCTGATACAGGTTCAAACACCAGCCCATCAACAACCACGACTACAACAGGTGGATATGACGGAATGGTAATTCCTGACAGTGATACACGTACACTCACTGATGCAGATGTACGTCGCATGACTCAGGACCAGATTCAGACAGCGATAAATGAAATCTATGCAAGACATGGATATAAGTTCAAGGATCAAGGAATCTACAACTACTTCAGCCAGTTCGACTGGTACAAGCCAGTTACAACAGATCAGGCTGATGCAAAGAGACAGTTCAACTCAACAGAGAACTACAACGTAGAGCTTCTCCAGAAGTACCGTGACTAATGAGTCACTTCAGCTCTGAGCCGATCCGACTCAAAAATGAGTCGATTTGGCTCAGAGCCATTTTGACTCATTTTAATTAAATGGAATTATGAGAGATATGTTTAGACGAATAACTTCATATCTACTGGTTGTCTTGTTGGTGTTTGCGCTAGCAGGCTGTGGAAGTTCGTCTTCTAATAGTGAAACAGATACTCAAGCTCGTCGCGATGACTGGGGCGAGACTACAGAAGTTACTGAAGAGAAGACTACTGAAAAAAAGACCACTGAAGAGAAGACCACTGAAGCGACCACTGCTCAGGCTACGGTGACAGATTCATCAGATGCGTCTGATGCTTCAGACGATGAGGATGATTCCGGTGGCAAGTTGATCGTTCTTGATCCGGGCCACTCCAACATAGTAACAGGAAATACGGAACCACTTGGTCCTGGTTCAGGCGAAATGAAAGCGGCCGACTCAACTGGTACTCACGGAACAACTAGCGGTCTGTCCGAGATAGAACTTAACTTTCAGGTGGCAACTCAGCTGAAGGCAGAGTTGGAAGCCAGAGGCTATACAGTTCTCATGACTCGTTATGATAATGATACAGCAATATCCTGTAGCGAGAGAGCTCAGGTTGCGAATAACGCTGAGGCAGACGCTTTTATCAGGATTCATGCAGATGGTTCTGAAAGCTCGTCCAGCAGTGGCGCTATGGCGATATGCATCACGCCTTCTAATCCATACACAGCATCAACCTACAGTGAAAGCAGAAAGCTTTCGGATGCAGTGCTGAATGCCTACGTTGCATCCACTGGTTTTTCCAGCAGAGGCGTGTGGGAAACAGATACAATGACAGGAAATAACTGGAGCGAGGTTCCATGTACCCTTATTGAAATGGGATTCATGACCAACCCTAACGAAGACAGCCTTATGGCTGATCCTTCATTCCAGCAAAAGATCGTAACAGGTATCGCCAATGGTATAGACAACTATTTTGCAAATTAAACCTGCCAGTGGGGACGGTTCTCAGTGGCTGATTTTACGGAAGGGAATATATTATGATATTAGCAGACAGATGGAAAGATTATGAGGTGCTTGATTGCACCGATGGAGAAAAGCTTGAGAGATGGGGGAAGTATATACTTCTTAGACCAGACCCTCAGGTAATATGGAGCACAAAACATGTTTCAAAGGAGTGGAAGTCTCTGAATGGCCATTATCACAGAAGTAGTCGTGGTGGCGGTGAATGGGAATTCTTCGATCTGCCAGAAGAGTGGCAAGTTGAGTACCACTTACCTAGCGAAGGCATAACGGGTTCCGATAAGATGACATTTAACTTGAAGCCTTTCTCATTCAAGCATACAGGTATCTTTCCTGAGCAGGCTGCAAACTGGGATTATATCTTCGAAACCATAAAGGAGAGAATCGCCGAGAAGCCTGACAGTGAGGTGAAGGCACTTAACCTTTTTGCTTATACAGGCGGTGCTACACTTGCAGCGGCTATGGCAGGAGCAAAGGTAACTCACGTGGATGCATCTAAGGGAATGACAGGCTGGGCAAAGGAAAATGCTAAGTCTTCAGGTCTGGAGGAGGCACCTATCAGATGGCTCATCGATGACTGCATCAAGTTTGTAGAGCGTGAGATAAGACGTGGCAACAAGTATCAGGTTATCATCATGGATCCACCTTCATATGGCCGTGGACCTAAGGGTGAGATGTGGAAAATGGAAGATAACATCTTCGAACTGATCAAGCTCACTAGTCAGATCCTTGCAGATGACGCGATCATCTATCTTATTAACATGTATACAACCGGACTTTCACCGGCAGTACTTAATTACATGATCGGTGAAACTGTAATAAAAGAGCATGGCGGTGAAGTGACATCGGAGGATATCGGACTTCCTGTTCGTGATACAGGTCTGATCCTTCCATGTGGTTCAACTGCAAGATGGATAAAATAGTTTACATAATATCAAGAGCCTTTGATATAAAAATCAATGGCTCTTTTTTAGTGTTATATAACTTTTAATATATTGTGTGAGTGCTATATAAAGGTTATAATAGAAAGGTAAAAAATGATAAAAAAGCGTCAAAATTTCTTGAAAAATGTGTTGACATATATACTACATTAGTGTAATGTAGAAAGGTGACTTTGTTGCCGAAATATTTAGCGCAAAGGGTGAAATGGTATGGGTAAAAAGAAAGCTGTGATCATAGTATCAGGAATCGCTCTGGTAGCTGTTATAGCTCTAGTATTATTCCTAACGGTCTTTAAGAAAGATGCATACCGAATCCTGAAAGTCTTTGAGTTTGCTGGAAAAGGTAGCGTCACAAGACAAGATATTGGCGATATTGAGCCATACAGCAACATGGTTCTCGAAACAGGAGATACAGTCGCTCTCGATGAGGGAGAGATGGTACTTCTTGCTGACGAGGACAAGTACATACATCTAGAAGAAGGCACTGAGCTCATTCTCAATGCAGCGGGTAGCAGCGAATCAAGCAAAACTACTATCGAGCTGAAGAGAGGTGCTATCACTAACGATATTCAGAATAAACTTTCTGAAGGTTCTTACTACGAGGTTAATACACCAAATTCAACAATGTCCGTTCGCGGCACAATCTTCCGTGTAGAAGTTTACGAAGAAAATGGAATAAAGTATACAAGAGTTTCTGTATTTGAAGGAAAAGTTGCATCTCGTCTCGTATATAAAAATGGAGACGTAGCTGATAACGAAGTAAGCATCGAAAAAGGTAAAGAGGTTCTTATATACGAGGACGATAAGACTGTAGACTATGTATCTCCTCCAAAGGATATCGATTACTCTGATCTTCCTGATTCAGTTAAGGAGATTCTTAAAAATGCCTTAGAGGATGGTCGTGATCTTGATGTCACTAAGGAAGAACTTGAAAAATACTTAAGCAGTGTAGTAACAGTAACATTTACTTACAATGGAAAAGTATTTGGTACTCAGACTATCTCTAGAGGATCCAAGGCTACAGAACCAACACTTGCTCCAGCAGCAAGCGGAAGCTGGGATTGGGATTTCTCTAAACCAGTTAACTCGGATACAACGATAGAATGGAAGTAAGGAGGGCGTGAATATGAAGATTAGTAGTATAAAAAAATCACATAGAATAATAAGCGTTCTGCTTGCAATTACTATGGTGATAGGTGGAACCGTTTGTGAAAAGACGTCGACAGATGTTTTTGCAGCCGAGCCATCTGGATATGCATTAGTTATGGATGTAGATGATGGTTATTCATTTGCTGAATATAATCCTGGTGAAACATGTACCGTAGTATTAAATGGTACAACCATTAGTTATATCAAATATATTGAACCAAACGCTGATAATCCTGACGGTGGATATGAGAATGCTACAATAACAGGCTTTTCTGGTAAAAACATATATCTTGGACCGGGAGCAACATTAGTACAGGAAGGGTCTTCAGATGTTGGCGTTACAATCAATGACAATACAGCTACGCTTTATGTAGAAAGTACTTCAAGTACAAATAAAGTAGAAATTACAAATAATGTTGGTGACGTTGTTATAAATGGTTTTTGTCAGGGTAATCTGGCAAATAATTATGGTGACGTGATTATAAATGGTTCTCATTCAGGTAATCTTCAGAATGGTTATGATTTAGAAAATGGAACTGGAGCAACATGCATTATTAATGGAAGTAATAATGGCTCTATAGAAAATAATTCAAGTCTTACAATTAGTGCTTCTGCTTCGGTTACAATTCCAGCAGGTGGAATTTATACAAATTACGCGAAGATTACCACATCTACTTTCGATGGAGATCAATATGGGGATCGCTTTCAAAATTATGGAACTATACATGTTGATAATATTACATTAGCAAAAGATATGGTATATGATCCTGATAAAGCCACCTATGAGGCTTCAAATACATTCAAAACTAAGATTAATATATATAGTGCTTCAGCTTATGGTTCGAGTATTGGACATGTTAAAGCTCAGCCTGATACAGTTCTGTCGTATGAAGGAGCATCTGGCGGAGAAATGTCAATGTTTTACTTGACAGTTGGTTCAACGGTAAATAAAGAGATTTATATCGGCTCTTATGATGATCCTATGACTGCAAGCTATATAATAAAAGATGTACCTGACATAGATTGGGTGGGAGATTTTCCAAGTCCTGTTTTTTATGGAACTGATTATGATGTGACGAATAATGTAAGCTGCGATTCGGATGGTGCGATTACAATAACTTATAGTGATATGTATGGCGATTATCAGTCTCCAGCCACAAGCGTAAAACCAACTGAGGTTGGTGAACATAGAGTGGTGGTAAGCGTAGCAGAAACTGATACATATAGGGATGTGGATGAGTATGGCCTTAAGGATTATTGGATAAGATATCTTACAGATGACTATGATGAGACCATGGGTGCTTCTCTTGAAGCAGATCTCATAAACGATGGTGGATATTATTACACAAACAAGCCTTATAAGCTGGTAGCAAATAGTGGATTCCAAGTATCGTTCTATTCTTTCTCACCAGATGAACCAAACTCTGAGTTTGCGGATACATACACGGTTAAGAAAGATGGATACTATAACGGAACTATGGCAGCACTTCGTCGTAAGAGTGATAATGCAACTTCTGATTATTACTTTATAGATTCGAGTGCTATATATCTTGATCAGAAAGCTCCTGAGGTAGATGCAGCGTCAGTTGTTGATCAGGATGGCAACACTCCGGCAACGGCTGTTGAAGATGGAGCGGAGATTCATGCTTCAAAACTTGAGTTTGATATCAAGGATGTTTGGGGCAGTAGTGAAACTATTTATTATACAGCTCTTAATTCAGTAACTGTTAACGGCGAGAGTGTAGATGTTGATTGGGATACCAATTCTGCTCACGTAGTTCTTTCTACACCTAAGGCTAGAAAGACATACAACATAGTCGCAAAAGATAAGGTTGGAAATGTAAATGATTTCTCAGTTACTATAGAGAATCTGGATAAGGCTGAGACTTCCGTATCCATGCCTGATGCATATTATGGAGCAGTGCTTCCAATTCCTACAGTAACTACAAACTCAGATCAGAGTACTGAAAATTATGAGTACCTTTACAAGAAGAAGGGTGCTTCCGATGATGAATATTCAACCGTGAAGCCAACCACAATTGGTGATTATACAGTAAAGGTAAATGTGCCATATTCATATAACTATACTGCATCTTCTGCAGAAAGTGATTTCAGCATAGGTTACCTTCCAGCACCAGAGATTCCTTATTCGATTCTTGGAGCAGCTGGTAATAATGGATATTACAAGAGCGATGTAACAATCGTTGCACCTGATGATTACACCATATCATCTTCAATAGATGAATCAAGCTTCGGCGAGTCTGTAGCATATAGCAGCAGTCTTAAGTCTGTATATCTTAAGAGAAAAGCAGACGGCGCCCGCACAAATGCTGTTGAGATTCCGTCTATCCTTATAGATAAGGATGCTCCTGCATTTTCAGAACTTGCTATGGATCAGGAGGGTGTAGCTCATACACTTGCTGATGGACTAGGAGTACATACAACAGGTCTTGGCTTTAGCGTAAGCGATGCAAATCTTACTTCGGTAACTGTAGATGGCGAGGCAACTGAGATAATTGACGGAAAGAGTGAAGTGGTTCTTAATATAGATCCAGGTGCTAAGAAGACATTTAACGTTGTAGCAGAAGATATAGCAGGTAACGTTTCATCTGTTTCTGTAACGCTAAATGGTATGCCTGCCGATACAACTGAAGAAGCAACTGATAAGGCAGAGCCAACCCTTACAGTTACTCTTGGTGACCAGTACTATGGTGTTGATTATGATCCAACTGCTTCCACAGATTCTAACGGAGCAGAAGGAATCACATTTAGCTTTAGAAAAGATGTTGAAGGTAGCGCGTACGAAGATGTGAAGCCAGTTGAGCCTGGCGACTATGTTGTAAAGGCAATCCTTCCTGAGACAGATCATTTCCAGGGTAAAGAGGTTGAGAAGAAGTTCTCTATCTCATATCTTCCAGCACCAACTGATGCTTATTCACTTTCTGGTACAGAAGGAAAGAATGATTACTATACTACAGATGTTGAGCTTGTGGCAAAGGATGGCTACAAGATTTCTAACAGACTGAATGGTACTTATGATACAAGTGTTACATACACTGAAGGTATGGGATATGTATATCTGAAGCGTAATTCAGATAACGCAAAGACTACAGCTATTAAGATCAGCCAGGAGATTAAGGTTGATAAGGTAAAGCCAGCCCTTGGTACTTTCGGTAAGGATCAGGATGGTAAGGTTGTTGATCTTACTTCTTCATTCTACGCTGACACAGTAACATTTAGCATCTATGATGAGCACCTTGATACAGTATATCTTGATGATACAGAGATTACTGTTAAGGATGGAACTGCTTCGATCACAATTGATGCTGAGGGTGGTAAGAAGGGATGTACAGTTACTGCAACTGATGAGGCAGGAAATGTATATGGCCTTAGAATCACTATGATGGCAAGCTGGATGTTTACTAATGTAGTTCCAGTAGGTAGTGTTCAGCTGGAAACAGGAAATGCATATAAGTTTGGTTCAGGCCATTATAAGGTAAACAGCGATTCTACACTTTATAACGGTGGCGGAAGCTTCTATGTATTAAAGTCTGGAAAGTTCGAGATCGTAAGCGTAGATTAATATACTAGTTAATATAGAAGAAAACTTGTGGGGCGGTATATGGAACAAAAAAAGAAAAGTAACCTGGTGGTGATTTTTGAGACACTGATTGTGGGACTGCTGATATTTGTTTTGATATTTACTAATAGTCTCAGCTTCCTGGACCTGGTTGCTCGTGATAAGCTGTATCAGAT
>R24__coassemble_565_pt1 | contig 24336 bp, 22 predicted proteins | sample R24__metabat2_high_PE_052 | metagenome-assembled genome bin R24 | reverse complement strand
CCCTATGGCGCAGAAGAAAAAGCTGAAAAGCGAGGAGCAAAAGAGAAATGAATAAAGCTAAGGAATGCCAGTATTGTCGGACGATGATATCTGACGGTGAACAGAGATGCTCAGGATGTTCATTGAAAATCGTCAGGACACCGTATGCTGTCTCGGTTAAAAGATTTCGGTATCAGCCTGATGTAGCAACTCCTGATAAGTATTTCATAAGAAATAGTATCAATAATGTATTCTGCTCGACATGCAGAAATCAAATCAATACAGGTGAAGTATTCTGCACGAAGTGTGGTGCGCAGTTGCGGAATGTCGAAAAACATTCAGGTGCCGATGCAGGTCTGGCAGGAAACAGGAAGTTGTTTTCGAAAAGCAAGATAACGGCGAAGATGGTTAAGATCGTGCAGACAGCAATTATTTTCGCTTTGTTGTTCAGTGCTGCAAAGCCATATATGCAGACAGAAAAACAGCTTGCCGAAACGAAAATACAGACAGAAGCGAGCAACGATATAAACAAGAAAAAGACAAATAAGAAGAGCAGTCAAAAGGCAAATAAGAAAAAAGAGAAAAAAACAGAAAATATATAGCCATCGATCTCAAGTCCTTCTACGCCTCTGTCGAATGCTTCGAACGTGGACTGGATCCCCTTACCACAAACCTGGTTGTGGCTGACGAATCCAGAACTGACAAGACTATCTGTCTGGCAGTTTCCCCTTCCCTTAAAGCTTATGGCATTTCCGGAAGAGCGCGACTTTTCGAAGCAAAGAAGGTATTAAATGACTACGAGAAACGCACAGGCAAGCATGTTGATTTCATCATTGCCCCTCCAAGAATGGCCAAATATATTAAATATTCAACTGACATCTATAAAATATACCTTCGATATATTTCAGCCGAAGATATCCATGTATACAGTATCGACGAGGTATTCATGGATGTGACCAGTTATTTATCTATTTATAAGAAGACAGCTCACGAACTGGCCATCACTATAATAAAGTCCGTACTGGAAGAAACAGGTATCACCGCAACAGTAGGAATTGGAACAAATATGTATCTGGCCAAGATAGCCATGGATATAGTTGCCAAGCACATGCCCGCAGATGAAGACGGTGTTCGTATTGCCGAGCTGGACGAGATGTCCTACCGCAGACTGCTCTGGGGCCATAAGCCCCTAACTGATTTCTGGCGTATCGGACCAGGAACCGCAAGGCGTCTGGCAAAGATGAAGATTTATACCATGGGACAGTTAGCCAGAGAAAGTCTATATAACGAAGAATACATATATAAGATATTTGGAATCGACGCAGAGATACTTATAGATCATGCCTGGGGAATAGAACCAACACTTATTTCTGATATTAAGGGATATAAGCCAACTACCAATTCACTATCCTCAGGACAGGTTCTACAGGAACCATATTCTACTGACAAGGCTCGTATTATCGTATCTGAAATGACAGACCTTCTGGTTCTGGACATGGTATCCAAGAAGGTTCTCTCAGATTCCTTCACACTGACAATCGGCTATGACCGAGAATCAGTAGATAGCGGCACCTATGAAGGAGACGTAGTGATCGACTATTATGGAAGAATGGTACCTGTTCCGTCTCATGGAACCGCAAACTTTGGCGAACATACCAGTTCAACCCAAAAGATCATGGCAGGAATGCTGGAGCTTTTTGATCGGATAGTCACGCCTGACGTTACCGTCAGACGAATAACCATATGTGCCAATAACCTGAAAAATGAATCTGAAAACTACCAGCAAATGGATCTGTTCACAGATTATTCCGAAGCTGAGCAGGAGAAGAAACTCCAACAGGCACTCCTGGAAATCCAGGGTAAATATGGAAAAAATGCCGTACTGAAAGGAACCAACTATCTGGAAGGAGCCACAACCCGTGAGCGAAACTCCCAGATTGGTGGCCATAAGTCTTAGACCAAGGTCAACTTGTTTGACCTTGTGGAGCGGAGTAAAATATGAACATAGATTATAGCGAAGAATATAAAGATATAATAAATAAAGAACGTCCCCAGCATAATGGGGACGAGTTTGAAGCCCGCCATCCTCACATGAGTCAGGAAAACAGAGCAAAAATATTCGCCCCATTCGCAGCCCTGAAAGGCTACGAAGAGGCGATTGATAATGCATCATCTTAACTGTTTGCTATTCCAAATGCGATAAGAGCAATATATCCTACAACAAAGAGAATATTAAGAACAAGTCCAATAATTCCACATATCCAACCTGCCTTAGCCTTACCCGAATCATTTCCCGCATTTATTGCCTGCTTACTAAGAACCATTCCAATAGGGGCAAGTATCAATCCAAGACAACAGAATACGAGTGAACATATGGAAAGAATAAGTCCTGCTGTAGCTTTACCATCCTCTGGCTGCATAGTTGGCATAGTAGCATTATATCCTGTTCCACCATATGAGGAATTGACATATGTGTTACCACCATACGCATTTGTATTGCCGCCATAATTATTTGATGGTGCGCTTGTTCTAATAGCTGGTCCACCATAGTTATTACTGTTAGTCGAAGAATAGTAGCTGTTTGGTTCACCAGAAGCAGCTGGACCATATGGATTCTGCGCACCTGCTGATGGCTGACCATATGAACTCTGAGTACCATTTGTTGACTGACCGTATGGACTCTGGGTACCATTTGTTGGCTGGCCATATGGATCCTGGGTTCCAGTAGTTGGCTGACTATATAGATCCTGTGAACTTGACTCTCCGTACGGATCCTTTATTCCAACTGTTGGCTGACTATATGAATCCTGCGAACTAGCAGACCCACCAAAACTATCTGTTGCAACCGGTTCTGGTGTAGCCGATTCAGATACAACTGGTTCTGGTGTAGCTGGTTCCGGAGCTACTGGCTCAGTAAATGAAGGCTCACTCACTGTTGGCTCACTTCCAGCTGGGTCTCCAGCGTATGGATTAAATGCAGGATCACTTGAATATGGATTCATGTTATTATCGTCCATAACTTACCTCCGATTATTTTTCTTCTTTTGCTTCCTTAGAAGACTCTAAAAACTTATAAACAAATGCTGCAAGGGCTCCACCAATAAGAGGTGCAACTATAAATACCCAGACAACACTTATAGGATCAGAATTACCTTCGATAGCTGCTACTATAGCAGGTCCAAGACTTCTTGCAGGATTAACACTTGTTCCTGTAAGACCGATACCAATAATATGTATTCCCACAAGAGTAAGTCCGATAATAAGTCCGCCAAATGAACCGTGGGACTGATTCTTTGATGTAACACCAAGAATCAAAATAACGAAAAGGAATGTCAGTACTATCTCAACCAGCATACCTGCTCCGATACTGTCATTAACACCGCCGAGACCATTTGTTCCAAGTCCGCCAGTCTTATCCTCTACTCCGCCCATATCAAAGATACCAGCCAGAAGACCAGATCCAGCAAGAGCACCGAGACACTGAGCAACTACATATCCACAAAAATCAGCAGGTGTCATACCACCACTGATCAGAACGCCCAGCGAAACAGCCGGATTAACATGTCCACCTGAGATATTGCCTACACCATAAGCAAGAGCTATGATAGCAAGTCCAAATGCAAATGCTGTAAGAATATATCCACAGCCATTTGCTGCATCGCATCCAACCAGCATTGCAGTTCCGCAGCCAATGAATACAAGCGTAAATGTACCTATAAACTCAGCAATATACTTCTTCATACTTTCCATATACCTTCTCCCTTCTTATTTAAATAAAAACCTGATATATGTTTCTATCTAAATGCACCTAATGACATCTTATATCGGAAAAATATTCCGAAGAATTCCTTATATCGGAAATACATTCCGAAGAATACCTTATACCGGAATGATATTCCGAAGAATGCCATATAGTACAAAAAGACCAAGCCAGATAAAAACAATCACCTGATTAATTTTATTAACTGGTTTCTTTGCCTCGTTGATATAGATGAAGTAGATCACCTCACCAACAACAAAGGGAAATGTAATAAACATGAATCTATTATATCGAAAAGCCCTGGCAAAATCCAGCCTGGAAGCAGAAACTATCATTCTTGTAGTTCCGCAGGCAGGGCAATCTAGACCTGTGATCTCATGGACATAACATTTAAGTCCAAGATCAGTAAATCTGACAACAAAGTAATAGACTACACCGACTAAGCCTAGGATAACAATGTCACGAATCGTTCTTTGCACTATAGCCTTAGGTGACAGATCTATGCCGTAACGCTTTTCCAACTCTTCTTTAGTTTCAGAACCAGTTAATTTAGACATAGAATTATCCCATATGATCGCCGTCTTTAATCTTCATACGAGAGATAGCACGTTTCAGACTTGCTTCAGCAAGAGTATATTCTCTTAAACTCTTCTTCTGCAGCATAGCCTCACGCGCAGCAGCTTCCTTCTGTCTTACTCTCTCAGCATCTATCTCATAAGGCCACTCAGCAGCATCAACAAGGATAAGAACCTCTCCATCCTCTACTCGCATCATGCCGTCTGACACAGAAGCCTCCTGCCAGTTTCCTTCCTCGTCCATAAACTTAAGAAGACCAGGAATCACAGCAACCATGAGGTTCTGATGATGTGCAAGCACACCATACTGTCCATCGATAGTCGGAACAACCAGCGACTGCATAGTGCCAGAATAGAAGGTACTATCCGCTTCTATAATTTTTGCATTAAATAAATCCATTTATCTTCCTCAAAAAATGATATGTAAGTACGAAAGATTACAGAGTCTCCGCCTTACGAATAGCATCTTCGAGAGTACCAACATTGTAGAAAGCAGCCTCAGGAAGATCATCATATTCACCAGAGATAATAGCCTTAAAGCCTCTAACCGTCTCACTTACAGGTACATATACACCATCCATACCAGTAAACTTCTCAGCAACGAACATAGGCTGTGCCAGGAATCTCTGTATCTTACGAGCACGGTTAACTACATCCTTATCTCTATCTGAAAGCTCATCCATACCAAGGATTGCGATGATATCCTGAAGTTCATTATACTTCTGAAGATACTCCTGAACCTCACGAGCAACCTTGTAATGCTCCTCACCAACCACATCAGCTTCCAGGATTCGGGATGTTGATGCAAGTGGATCAACGGCAGGATAGATACCCTGCTCAGCGATTCTACGGCTAAGAACTGTAGTAGCATCCAGATGGGTAAATGTTGTTGCAGGCGCTGGGTCTGTAAGGTCATCGGCAGGCACGTATACAGCCTGAACAGATGTAACTGAACCAGCAGATGTGGAAGTAATACGTTCCTGAAGAGCACCCATCTCCTGTGCAAGTGTTGGCTGATAACCAACGGCTGAAGGCATACGTCCAAGAAGTGTAGAAACCTCAGAACCAGCCTGAACAAATCTGAATATATTATCTATAAAGAGAAGCACGTCTCTATGCTGTACATCTCTAAAGTACTCTGCCATAGTAAGTCCTGTAAGAGCAACTCTCATACGGACACCAGGTGACTCATTCATCTGTCCAAATACCATGGCTGTCTTATCTATAGTTCCGCTCTCCTTCATCTCATTCCAGAGATCGTTACCCTCACGGCTTCGCTCTCCAACACCAGTGAAGATTGAATAACCACCGTGCTCCATAGCTACGTTGTGAATAAGCTCCTGTATAAGAACAGTCTTACCAACACCGGCACCACCGAACAAACCAATCTTACCACCCTTTGCATATGGCTCAAGAAGGTCGATAACCTTGATACCAGTTTCAAGAATCTCAACAGATACATTCTGCTCCTCAAACTTTGGAGCTGGTCTATGTATATTCCATCTCTCCTGAGAATCAGCTATTTTGTCTCCGCCATCTATTGGATCTCCGAGAACATTGAACATACGTCCAATAGTTGCATCTCCGACAGGAACTGATATACCAGCTCCAGTCTGTGAAACCTCCATACCTCTCGCAAGACCATCACTGGAACCAAGAACTACGCATCTAACTACGCCCTCGCCCAGCATCTGTGCCACTTCCATAGTCAGTTCATTTCCATCTACCGTTACCTTAAGAGCATCTCTCAGCTTTGGTAAATGTCCCGACTCAAAGAGCACATCTACAACAGGTCCAGAAACCTGTACTACTTTTCCTTTACTTAAGACTCCACTATTCAATGTGTGGCCTCCTCAAACTTCATTTATAATCAAAAATCTATACTTACTCTTCCGCCTTACGCTTCTTCCTCTGAGCCTTCGCACCTGCCGCAACCTCAGTAATCTCCTGAGTGATAGCAGCCTGACGAACTCTGTTATACTGAACCTTCAGATCAGCAAGAAGCGCCTCAGCATTCTTGTTTGCAGAATCCATAGCAGTCATACGTGCATTCTGTTCTGCAGAAAAACTATCTACAAGTGCGCCGTATATACATCCTGAATCATATCCAGGTATAACACGGTTGATTACCTCATTAACATTTGGATAGAACTCGTAGTGAACATCCTTCTCGTTCCTCTCCTCCCGCTCAGTCCAGAATTCCTTTCTGTCAAATGGGAGCAGGCGCATCATTTTGACAACTGTTGAAAACTCACTCTCCATATCACTGTAGATAACACGGATTTCATCTATCTGATGATTATCATACTGCTCAAGCAGTATGGAACTGATCTCACGTGCTCTTGAAAATGAAGGATTCTGCGCCGTATATAAGAAGGACTTCTCCAACTCATAATGTCTACGTGTAAAGTACCTACGTCCATACTCACCAACAACATAGAGCTTAGTCTTCTTATGCTTAGCCATCTCTTCTTCTGCCAGCTTTATAACATTCTGGTTATAAGCACCAGCAAGACCCTTATCAGCAGTAATTATCAAGTACGCATAAGTCTCCGCAGGCTTTCTACCTGTCTTTGGATAGAAGTAACGGCTGGTGATATCTATCTCCGTCTGGAAGATACGACGAATCTCATGTTCCTGAAGCTCAAAGTAAGGTCTGGTTCTATCCAGTTCTTCCTTTGCCTTACGCATCTTCGTAGAAGAGATTAGGTACATCGCATTTGTAATCTTCTGCGTATTCTGTACGCTGCCTATTCTATTTTTAATCTCTTTTGTATTAGCCATTTTTACTCATATGTGGCATATGCCACTAATTTATTCAGGTTTATATGATTCACGGAACTTATTCGCTGCATCTATGATTATCTGCTTATCGTCATCCGAAAGCTGACCTGTTGAATCAATAGACTTACAAAGCGCATCCTCTTCCTCATGGAAATATGCGAGCAGTTCATTTCTGAAATGACCTATATCATCTATCGGAAGACCAACCATAACCTTAGCTGAAGCTGCCACAAGCATAATAACCTGCTCATGAAGCTTAAATGGGTTATTCTGAGGCTGTCTCAGCAGATACATAAGTCCCTGTCCATAAGCAAGCTGTCTCTTAGTTGCATCATCAAGGTCACTAGAGAACTGTGTGAATATCTCCATCTCACGATACTGTGCAAGATCAAGACGAAGTGTACCCGCAGCCTTCTTCATAGCCTTAGTCTGTGCCGCTCCACCAACACGGGATACAGACAGACCAACGTTAACAGCAGGTCTCTGACCCGAGAAGAAGAGATCACTCTCAAGGAATATCTGTCCATCTGTGATGGAAATGATATTTGTAGGAATATAAGCTGATACATCTCCAGCCTGTGTCTCAACTATAGGAAGAGCTGTAATACTACCACCACCAAGCTCATCCGAAAGACGTGCAGATCTCTCCAGCAGTCTTGAATGCAGATAGAATACATCTCCTGGATAAGCCTCACGACCTGGAGACCTTTCAAGAAGAAGTGACAAAGCTCTATAAGCTATAGCGTGCTTTGACAGATCATCATACACTATAAGTACATCTTTACCCTTCCACATAAAGTATTCAGCAAGAGATGTTCCAGAATATGGAGCAATATACTGAATAGGTGCTGGTTCAGATGCATTTGCGGCTACAACTATAGTATAGTCAAGTGCCCCCTTCTTCTTAAGAGTACCTACAAGCTGTGCCACACTACTTGCCTTCTGTCCGATGGCAACATATATACAGATAACATCATTATCTTTCTGATTAAGTATAGTATCCAGCGCTATCGCTGTCTTACCTGTCTGTCTATCTCCAATAATAAGCTCACGCTGTCCCTTACCAATAGGGAACATAGAGTCGATAGACAAAATACCCGTATTCATAGGAGAATCAACAGACTGCCTCTCTACGATACCAGGCGCAGCTGTCTCAACTGCTCTATAATCGTCAGCATCGATAGGACCTTCACCATCTATTGGATTACCAAGTGGATCAACAACTCTTCCAAGGAAGCCATCACCAACTGGTATACCAGCAGTCTTGCCAGTTCTCATAACCCTGCTGCCTTCAGTAACATCAGTATCATCACCGAAGAGGATTACACCAATATCCGATGGTCTAAGTTCCTGAACCATTCCTTTAACGCCTGACTCGAATACAACAATCTCACCATACATTACAGACTTAAGTCCATCAACAAATACGATTCCGTCACCAACAGTCTCAACGTGACCTTCTTCCTCAGCGATAACCTGAGGCTGCCACTCTGAGATACTGCTCTTCATAAGAGAAATGAGCTCTGAACCAGAAGAAACCTTTTCTTCCTTAAGTTCACGAAGCATTCCCTCTAACTGATGAAGACGACCTTCATTTGTCCAGTCATAGACCTCCTCGCCAACTACAAGCTTGAACCCAGAACTTAGATTCTTATCCTCTATCCACTCAAATGGAATATCTTCGCCGTACTTCTTTACGATAAAATCGGTGAATCTTTTCTTCTGAGTGGCATCAGGTTCTGCAGGAGCATAGAGCAGGGCCTTAACAATCTTTTCTTCCGCCACTTAACTATCGCTCCTTTCAGCATTATCAAGAAACATGTCATATGCTTCACTAGTATTACCAGCAAGAACAACCTTACGAGTTGCATCCTCAACCATAGCTGTAATATCCTTCTTAGCTGATTCTACGATTGCATTCCTCTGATTCTCAGCATCCTTCTTAGCATCTTCTATAATCTTAGATGCAGTTTCTTTTGCTTCAGCCTCTGCATTTGATCTCATAGTAGCGATATCCATAGATGCCTTCTTCTTCTGCTGTGAAATCTCTGAGTCAACATTTTTCAGTTTCTCTTCATATTCGGCATTCTTCTGTTCAGCCTCAGCGAGTATCTTCTGAGCTGTCTCATCCATTTCTTTATAATGCTCTTCTCTCTGCTGCATTATCTTCTTCACAGGAGCATATATAATAACGTACAGACCTCCAAAAAGAATAACCACATTGAACATGTGCAGTAAAATCTGTGTTAGATCAATTCCTAATGGCATTTTCTTACCTCTCAAATATATTAAACTTACTTAACAATCTATATACTTTCTTCTTAACCTAAATATGTTAATTCCAGTTTTGTTTTGTTATAGGACGAATATGACAAGGATCGATACAACGAGTGCGTAAAGAACAGCTGTCTCTATAAATACGATACCAAGAATCATAGTAGTTCTGATCTTACCCTCTGCCTCAGGCTGACGAGCAATTCCTTCAGCTGACTTACCAACGCAAAGACCCATACCTAAAGCACCAAGTCCAGCTGCAATACCAATTGAGATAGCTGCTGCAATAGCCTTACCAGCTGTTGCATTATCTCCACCCTCTTCTGCTTCAGCCTCAACCTCTGCTTCTGTCTCTGCTGCATAAGATACTGTAGCAGGTGCTGTTGCTGAGAAAAGTGCAAATGCTGCAAAGAATAACACAACTGTTAAAAGTGATTTCTTTAATAGTTTCATATCAATACCTCTTTCTACTTTTATTATTCAGTATAATTTATCTATTCAAACTCTATGCCTCTACGACAACTTCAGTTTTCTTCTCTTTCTTTTTCTTAGGCTTCTTCTCGTGAACCTCTGATACCTCACCATAGTAAATCGATGTTAGCATCGTAAGTACGTATGCCTGTACTACAGCATGTATCAGTGTAAATAGAACACCTACAAAAACTGGAAGCACAAAGCTGAGCATCATGGTGTAATATACAAGTTCCGTTACAAGTGCTCCAGAAAGGAGTGCACAGAAAAGTCGGAAGCTCATAGATATAGGAAGTGAGAACTCTTTTAATGTGAGCACAACTCCCTTTACCTTATTCTTTCTGATACCACCAGACATAATGAATCCATATGAGAACACACCCATTGCTATCGCTCCGTTGATATCACAAAGTGGAGCAGGCAGCGCCATAGGGTGTCCATTAGTAGTCATCCACTGGATACCAAAAAGCTCAAATATAGTTCCTAAGAATATATATGATCCTGCAGCAAATGTATATGCTCCAAGAGCCTTATTCAAATGTGGACTGTTCGTTTTGGCCAGATTATCAAAATATCCTACCCACATCTCAATAACCATCTGGAACTTACCAGGTACAGTCTTGAAACGAGGAATAGCGAATATTCTTATCATCAAAGCAATAAAAAGTAATAATGCTGAGACAATATAACCTGCTACAAGTGAAGGGTTAACTGTAAGTCCGAAGAAGTTCATCTTGTTCTCTTCGTGAATAACAGCATCTCGCATTACAGTCTTAATCGACTCGTGAGTTCCGCCTCCCTTGTTAGTGACAAAAATGCTGACCAGGAGCAGTACCAGAACTATAGCCATCACTACGAGAAATCTGGTTCTTTTTCCTTTGTCCAAATCCTTTTTCTCCTTTCTACTAATTGGCGCCATAAAAAAACACCAAACCACATTATATAACTATTCTGTCTTTCATACAAGAAAAAAGAAAGTGTCAAAAAAAGACACTTTCTCTCTTAAATAGCGATATATACCATTTTATTTTTCATGTCGTGAATTGATCAGAGCTCCTATAAGTGCTCCACAGAGACCACCAATTATATGAGTCAGCTGTGATACATTATCATGGGAAGTAACCATAGTCCAAAGCTCACTTCCAAGATAGATGACCATAACTAGGATCATAGTGATTGGAATCTCACCACGTCTCAGATCTGAAGCAGACACAAGTATGATCATCATGAATACTATACCACTTGCTCCAAGAAGTGCGGTACTGAAGAATATAACATTCACAAGACCAGACACGACAGCAACAATACAGAAAGCTTCTATAAGTATAGCGTGTCCATACTTCTCCTCAAGGACAGGTCCCAGAAGCAGGAACAGAGTCATATTACCTGCAAAATGTGTTAGCGACGCATGGCCCAAAACATGGCCGAAAAGTCTCACGAACCAAAAGAAACTCAGGGGACTCCTATACACCTCAAAACATAGCGCGGTGCTCTTCCCGCCAGTTATCCAGCCAATCACAAGCACGATAAATGAAATCAGTGCAAACGTCAGTGTTACAGGCGCATTATACGTAAACGCCAGTTTCCTCTCCTTAGCCATACCTTTCTACCTCTTTTGTAATCTATATTTTCTCCGCTCCAAGCAGGGTAAACGAGTTCGACCATGCACTCTCTCGACATCGCTTCCGCTCAGTGCGGGCTACCCCTAGCGGACCGCTCTGCTAAGCTTCGCTAAGCATTCGCTCGCTAAGTTCTCAGCCGCCTCCTATGTCGGCGTCTGAATCACTAAGCGCCGAGACCCGCAATGGTCTCGTGAGTGCATGTCGACCCTCGTTTTAAACCTGCTTGCTCGCGAGCAAGTCTGCAACAAAGAGCCTTGCAAACTCACATTCGAGACCATAAGCGGTCTCGGTGCTTAGCGATTCACAAGTGCTTTGCACGCAGTGAGAGCTTAGCAAGTGAAGCGATAGCTGAACGGCCGTTAGGGCACCGCGCCTGTGCGCGAGCAGTGTCGAGAATGTGAGTCTTGCAAGCTCGTTGCCAGACTTGCGGTGGGTTTGTTTAGAAGACTTGCGACAGCACTTCTTTGACGGACTTGACAGGAACGATGTTCAACTCTTTCTTCACTTCGTCGGCCACGTCTTCAAGGTCCTCTACGTTCTTCTCTGGGATGAAGACTGTCTTCACGCCAGCGCGAACTGCCGCCATCAGTTTTTCTGGAAGTCCACCGATCGGCATGACATTTCCCCTGAGGGATATCTCGCCTGTCATGGCAATCTTAGGGTTTACGGCTCTATCTGTGTAGAGCGATGTAAGTGCAGTGATAATGGTGATACCAGCTGATGGTCCGTCCTTTGGAACTGCACCTTCTGGAACATGAATGTGAAGGTCGTAGTTCTTCATGTTACGGGTTTCAACTGGATACATGTCTTTTACAAGGCTGATTGCGATTTCTACAGACTCTTTCATGACATCGCCCAGCTGTCCTGTGATGGTTACTTTACCAGAACCATGGACGTTCTTTGTCTCGATGAAGAGTATCTCGCCACCTGCCATAGTCCAGGCAAGTCCAGTAACAACTCCAGGTATAGACTTCTTATCGATGATGTCGTGATTGATTCCACGATGACCGATAAATTCTCTAAGGTTATCTGGCTTTACGGATAACTTCTCGTTGTTACCCTTTACCAGCTGAACTGCACCGTATCTCATTACAGTTTCTATCTGCTTCTTAAGGCCACGAACTCCTGACTCCATAGTGTAGTCGGAAATGATCTTACGAACTGCAGCATCTGTTACAGTCATATTCTTACGCTTGATTCCTGTAGCCTTCATAGCTTTAGGAATAAGATGTTTCTTTGCAATCTGGAACTTCTCTGTTGCTGTATAGCCTGGGAACTCGATGATCTCCATACGGTTAAGCAGTGGCTCAGGAATTGTATCCGTTGAGTTAGCTGTACATACAAAGAGTACGTTAGAAAGATCATATGGTACGTTCATGTAGTGATCTGTGAAGCTAAAGTTCTGCTCAGGATCCAGCACTTCAAGAAGTGCAGATGATGGATCACCGCCATAGTCGCGAACCAGCTTATCTACCTCATCCAGAACCATTACAGGATTAGATGCACCACTGCGCTTCATTCCTTCCATAATACGTCCTGGCATAGCTCCGATATAAGTTCTTCTATGTCCACGGATTTCTGCTTCATCTCTGACACCACCCAGAGATATACGAACATACTTTCTTCCAAGAGCATCAGCAATGCTCTGACCAATACTTGTTTTACCAGTACCTGGTGCACCTACAAAAAGTAAAATGGAACCAGACTGTTTTTTGTTAAGTGCCATTACAGCCAGCTGCTGTATGATACGTTCCTTCACCTTCTTAAGGCCGTAGTGATCTCTATCCAGAACCTTCTCTGCCTTCTCAAGATCTATAGGAACATATTCTTCATTTTTCCAGGAAAGGCTTGTTACAAAATCCAGATAGTCATAAAGCATTCCATACTCATGACCATCCTGTCCTTCCTGTTTCATACGATTGAGTACCTTGCGAGCTTCTTTCTCCGCTGTCTCGTTCATTCCAGATTCAGCAATCTCTTTTTCGAATCTTCTGACATCGGAAATGTTTTCTGGATGCATATCATCCAGCTCGCGCTGAAGGATCTCAATCTGCTTCTTTATAGCATCCTCACGGTAGAGGCTTTCATTTCTCGCCTGCTGCTCCAGCTCTGCGCCTTCAGCAACATCTGCAAGCTCCATGAATCCATAAGAAAGATGCTCGATGAGTCTGAATCTTTCTGACTCACTATCAACCTCAACTAACTCGTACTTTTCTTCCCAGGTTACGCTGTAATAGCCTGTCATAGAACATGCAAGCTCGTTTATATTCTTCCACTGAAGAATGAAGCCTCTTGCCCAGAGACCCCACTGATAATTCTGTACAAACTTGAGGAACTTAGACTTAAGCTTTTCAAAACGCTCCTTCTTATCTTCCTCATCCATATCTGCTATCTCAGCTCTAGGTTCAACCTCAGCATCAATAGTTCCATCCTTGTCACGAGTCATATCCAGTATGCTTACACGCTCGATGGTCCTAACTTTAACATTTCCCTCTGAGTCAATAGATTCAATACGCGCAGAAACACCTATTGGATATATATCCTCCAGAGTAGTCTCTGTGATATCGATATCTTCGCGGAGCATGGCAAACGCCATGATGTCACCCACGTTAAAGTCTTCAAGATCCCAGCCATCTATAACTTCTTTTTTAAAATAAAATGTTACCTCAGGCAAAAGAATTGTGTCGTATATAGGTATAGTTAACATTCTATATTCTCCTTAAAATATTAAGATTTTTTTCTATCTGCTAGTATATCATAATTCTTGCAAGAAATCACTTTTTGCTGTATTATTATTAGGTGTGAGAGAATAATTTTGAGAAACCTATTGCGAGGCGTTTTTAACTTTGAAGATTGAATTAAATGAAATATTATACGCCGTTTCTCAGGGACTTGATTCAGTTGAGATTGAGCTTCGTGATAACGAGAATAATCACTGTAATGGTAAGCATCTTACTGAGGGTCACTGCAAACGACTCGCTGCATTATCTATTATGCTAGGCAAGGCACTCGGACTTAGTTCCGATGAACTTATTGACCTGGCTGCTTTTTCTATTCTCCACGACAATGCCCTGACACAGGTTAATCAGGAAGAGATTGAGTACAAGAAGTACAACAATGGTCAGGGATATACCGAAAGAGACTTCAATATAAGACGTTGCATTCTTGGTGAAAGTAACACAAGATTCATGCCATTTAGAACCAACAATCGCGACGTTATTCTTTTACATCACGAGAATGCTGATGGTTCAGGTCCTCAGGGAAGAACCTATGACAGAACTCCTATCAAAGCTCAGATCATCCATCTAGCCGACACCATAGATTACAACTTCGATCTGAAAACTCCAACAAGGGAAACACATGGTGCGATCATATACTTTGTAAAGTCCAATGCAGGAACTATATTCTCACGTGAGATCAGTGATACTTTCTGCAAGTTCTTTAAGATGAAGCATCTTGTTAATCTGTCACTGACAAATGTTGATACCTTCCTTCGAAAGGCAACAAAGCATTTTAATGATGAGTATTCACAGCAGGAGGTTTTCAATCTTGCTACTCTGATTGCTCAGATCATTGACTTCAAGTCACATTATACATGTAAGCATTCTTCAGGTGTTGCCGTAAACTGTAGAGTTATGGCTAAGAACTACGATTTCCCACCTGAAAAGATTACTAAGTATTATCTGGCAGGTGCGCTTCATGACGTTGGAAAGCTTATGATTTCTAACAGCCTTCTGCAGAAGCCAGACAGACTGAACGATGACGAATTTAACAGAATGAAGAAGCATGCCTTCTATACACATCAGATTTTGGAAAATATAAAGAATAAAGATATGATCGATATCATGAAATGGGCTTCCAACCATCACGAAAAGTTAAATGGTACTGGATACCCTCTAGGTCTTACAGGAGACCAGCTCTCCATGGAAGAAAGACTTATGACATGCTGTGATATCTATCAGGCGCTCACAGAGGAGCGTGCATATAAGAAAGGATTCCCTCATGAAGAGGCAATTCGTATCATGCGTGAAATGGGTATGAAGGGTGAGATTGATCTCCAGATTGTCCAGACTATGGACGGAGTTTTCTCAACTCAGAACCTGGATAAGAGTATCCCAACCTCAATACTTACCTAGCCAAAAAAAGGCTGATAATATTCTGAGGAAATACGGATTCCAAAAGTTCACAATTCCTTCACAAATTATACTAATTGTCTTCATAAATACTTGTTATATTGTAATTGTTCCAAACGAAGGATTCTATACCTTCCCCCACATTTTTTCATACTAGAGAGCCGTCGCCAAGCGGCTCTCTTTTAGTATAAGGACTTTTTATACTTAACGCGTTATAAACAAAAACAAGATGCATGCCATTTTTCTGACATGCATCTTATTTTTAATTATTTATAGAATGTATAGAATTCATTACTGTGTTCGTTAACTTTTATCTGGAACAGATACCTTTGCTGTCTCACCTCTGTGTCAGCTATCGGATCATAGAATCTTATAAAGTCGTCATTGTAACTTACTACAAGTACAAATCTATCTTCATATCTGGCCGCAAATGGGAATCCATCACTTAGATAACCAATGGCTGTATCCATCTTAACCCCTGACAGGTTGACGCCTCTTGCATCTTTACCATATTCCAGGAAGCTGTCCTCCCAGGAATTAAGGGTTCTTACTTCATCATAATCCGCATCGATTCCTGCAGCAAGAAGACACATATAGTTGCAGGCTGCAAGTGTATCCTCCGGCTGATCTACAGCCTTATATTCAAAGGTTCCAGCAACAGTGAGGTATGGTCTCATCTGTTTCTCTCGGTACAGGGTTGCACCGTAAGAATCAACTACATAACCACCATCTTCGTATACTTGCTGAACAGCCTTTCCAACACTGGTTGATACTCCGGAAATACCTGATGGTGAATAAATATAGATTCCATCAGCATCTGAACCGATTTCTCTTCCATCAATAACGGTATCTGAAGATCCTCCAATGATCTTGGTGAAGAACTCTTCGTTACTGAGACTCACATAAATGTTCTCAGGTAACTTCAGACATACCTCTTCATTTTCAGCCTCATTTTCCACTATCTTTACTTTGATATCGCTCTGATCTTCCTCTGGCTTATATGATAGATAATCATCATCTGCAGCGGTTACCTCACCGGTATCTGCATTCTTAGATACTCTTCCTAGATATATAACACTGTCATCGAAACGTATATCGGAGATAAGAAGTCCTTCCTTCTCATACTGTTTCACAACGACTCCATTTGAATGTACAATATAGAGCTTATCAAAGAGGTAGACAGGAGTTCCATCCACATCCTTAGTTGCATTATCCGGACTGGCTACACCGTACATTATATCGTCGCCTACAAATCCGAGCAGAGCCATAACATGATCAGACTCTCTCTTCTCAATACTCTTGCCCGTCTTAAAGTCCATGATCGTCACCGCAGTGACGTTAGTTGTATCTGGTGAATTTGGATAGGCAACAACCGTTCCATCTTCTGATACCATGATCTGACTTGTTGGAATACCCGATACAATCTCCTCCATCTGACCGGAGAATATATCTGCGTCAATGAGTCGATTTCCAAGCAGTGTATAAAAATGTCTGTCGCTTCTTCGATAGTAACAGAAACGTCCTACTGAAAGTCTGAGGGCATCCAGACTAAGGCTGGAACTGATAAATGAAATCTCGCGGAGGCTGGCACTTTCGATATCATACTCGTAAAGTGCGACTCCATTTTCGCCCTCCCTAGGACCTTCATTTATTCTGCCGAATACAGCAAAATCCAGAAGTCCATCCTCCAGGCTGAGAAGCCTTATCTCATATCCTTCCTGAGGATTACGCTCCTTCTCTGCCTCTTCAGTAGAGGAGCCATAGGCGTTTGAATAAGTTCTTTTTTCATTGTTATAGATCCACACACTGTTATCTGCAACAAAGGAAACCACCTTAGAGTTTTCACTTGCTACAAACTGTGGAGTTCTATTAGCAGTAATACCAAGACTTATGCTGTTGGTAACTGAATCAAATCCAGCCTCGTTAAAGTCCTGATTTACGTATCTTCTATAGTCATATACATCGATGGCAGCTTCACCGTTGTTGTATTCCAGAGTCATATACTCGGAAACAGCATAGGTTTTTATTATCTCTCCATTCTCTGAGATAGCCTTATACTTAAGCTCGATAACCGAACCATCTGTAGAAATCTCTCTTACCTTTGGAACTGGCTCACTGATTCTTTCAATCTTCATACCATAATAGGTAACGTCCTCGTAGGAAGAATTTAGTGTTACAAATCCAGGATTTCCGTCTGATGTAATATCTGATGCAGATGAAGCGCTGTACTGAGAACTCATAGCATCGGCACTACCAAAAACTGAAGCAATATCCGCAACATGTACACCCTGCATAGCATCTGTACTTGTTGCAACCACATATTCATCTTCCTGTTCCTGCAGCTCATTCTTAATATTCGCCACAGTTCCAGAAACGTTAAATGTAGTCACCGCGTCAGTTGTTGTGGCATTCTGATTGGAAGCCGCATTTCCAGCATAAGCCGCATCACTGAAGCTTATAGCATATGCTATAAACTCAGAAAGTTTCTGAGTCTCAAGACGAACAACTCTTGTATAGTATTTTATGGACTTCTTGTCCTTCTCTACATCGATAACAAAGCTGTACTCAACGCCTTCAGTCATATCCATTCTGAGTTCAGCTGAGTAGCGGTTCATATCACCACTTTTTTCAACAAATCTGAAATCACCATCTTCAACCAGATTGGTACCGTCAAAAGAACGGAGCTCATATCGAATATCAGCTCCTGTATCAATTCCATTTGGAAGCAGTATATCTACTGTCTTGGAAGAATCTACAGGAAATATTGAATCCCTGTACAGACTGGTATTTAGAGATGTGGTGTATCCCTGCATACTGTTGATCTTCATTCCATCGTACAGAATATACGCCTTACCCATGGTCGGATTATATCCCTCCACAGGTCTGGTTCCATGATTTCTGTTTCTTATGTAGTTAAAGGATAGAGCCGCCCCTATAAATATAATTATAAATAGGAGCGACCCAAATATCGTACGTTTAATCATTTAATTAATTATCCTTCATGAGTTCAGGATGTCGTATTTACAGATTAATCTCCGAAAGATATACCAAGTGTCTTAGCTTCCTGAATAAGCTGATTATCAGGTTCTACATATTTAAGCTTACCAGCTGACTCCTCCATAGGAATAGCTGTTACTTCATTGTTCTTAAATACAACCAGCTTTCCAAAGTCCTTTTCCTTAAAGAGCTCTGCTGCCTTAGCACCAAATCGGCTTGAAAGAACTCTGTCATATGCGTCTGGATTTCCACCTCTCTGAGTATGTCCAGGAACCGCTACTCTTACCTCTGCAGCAGGATACTTCTGCTGAATGTCATGAGCAACTTCATATGCAATAGAAGGATACTGCTTTTCAGCAAGCTTTGCCTTTCTTTCCTTCTTTGGAAGCTTTGCAATCTCCTTAGAGATAGCACCCTCGGCTACAACGATGATAGCAAACTTCTTGCCCATCTTCTTTCTCTTCTCGATAGTCTTATAAACCTTCTTCATATCATAAGGTATTTCAGGCAACAAAATGACATCAGCACCACCAGCTACACCGGCATAAAGTGTGATCCATCCAACCTTATGACCCATGGTCTCAATAACAAAAACTCTGTTGTGAGACTCTGCTGTTGTGTAGATACAATCGATAGCATTTGTAGCTACATCGATAGCACTCTGGAAACCAAAGGTTACATCTGTTCCCCAGATGTCGTTATCGATAGTCTTAGGAAGACCGATAACATTTAGTCCTTCCTGATAAAGTCTGTTAGCTGTCTTCTGTGAACCATTACCACCAAGAACGAAGAGACCATCAAGTTCAAGTTTCTTATAAGTCTTGATCATTGCTGGAACCTTCTCAACTCCATCATCTGTTGGAGTATCAAGATACTTAAATGGGACTCTGGATGTACCAAGAACAGTACCGCCCTTTGCAAGGAGTCCAGAGAATTCCATAGGCTCCATCTTCCTATAATTTCCATAGATGAGACCCTTATAGCCCTCAAGGAAACCGTAAATCTCAACATCACCAAAAAGATTTTCAAGGCCTTTTACAACGCCTCGCATTGTCGGGTTAAGCGCCTGACAATCACCACCACTAGTAAGAATACCTATCCTCTTCATTTATAACCCCTCCTTATTATGTATAAATGATTACATTGCCGTTCTACCTTCGAGTGCACGCATCAGCGTTACCTCGTCAGTTACTTCCAGGTCGCCACCCACCGGAACGCCGCTGGCGATTCTGGATACCTTGACGCCTGCTGGCTTGACCAGCTTAGAGATATACATCGCCGTTGCTTCACCCTCCACACTGGAGTTTGTAGCAATAATAAGCTCATCCACATCATCTCTGAGTCGAACCATAAGCTCTTTAAGTTTTATCTCCTGAGGTCCTATACCCTGACTTGGATTGATCACACCATGGAGAACATGGTATACACCCTCGTACTTACCAGTTCTTTCATATGCTGCCATATCTCTGGAAGACTCAACCACCATAATGGTCTTGTGATCCCTGCCCGCTGCTGAGCATACAGGACACTTTTCCTTATCAGTGATGGTATAGCATTCTTTACAATACTTGATATTACGCTTTGCATTTACTATCGCATCTGAGAGGGCTGTAGCTCTCTCCTCCGGCATACCAATAATATAAAATGCTATCCTCTGAGCACTTCTCGAACCGATACCAGGCAGGTGACTAAGTTCCTCTATCAGTCGATTAACCTCACCGCCGTATAAATCCATTAGAAGAGACCTCCTAAGCCTCCGCCCATGCCACCTGTAATCTTGCCAAGCTGTTCCTTCTCATCATCAGCCTGCATTCTGATAGCCTCATTTACGGCTGCCATGATTACGTCCTGAAGCATTTCTACATCATCTGGATCTACTGCCTCTGGATCGATTGTGAGCTCAGTAATCTCCTTCTGACCATTAATCTTTACCTTAACAACTCCACCACCTGCTGAAGCCTCATACTCCTTAGCCTCAAGCTCAGCCTGAGTCTCCTCCATCTGCTTCTGCATTCTCTGAGCCTGCTTCATCAGGTTGTTCATATTTCCTGGCATCATTCCTCCAGGATATCCACCTCTTTTAGCCATTTCTATCTTCCTCACTTTCTATAACATCTACAAGTAATCCCTTTTCCAAGAATAGATTAAGAGAATCCTTTTTTCTTTTATCTTCGCTGGACGCAGTATCGTCATCCTGCGATCTGATACTTATTTCTTTTCCAACTATTTTGGATATATCTTTACCAAGCTGCTCTAAGTTCTCAGCATTCTTTGCATAGTATTTCAGGTGTCCTTTTTCCTTAGGCGTCTTTCTGATCTTTATGATCAGTTCAGCCTTTCCCTCCTGTCCATACTCAGTTGATGGAACAACCTGGTAATAGTTGAGCAAATCCTGTTTTATCGGACTAAGCTGCGATACTATCTCATTCCACCTGTCTAAGAACAGCTCATCCAGTTCCTTTGCAGTAGCTGGTGGGTACTTTTCTTTTATCTTTTCTCTGTACTCCTGCCTTTTTCCTTCGATGTCCTCTACCTGGACACGTTTCATGCTGGCAGTTTCCATAGCTATTGCCTTGATCTGTTCATACTTTTCAGCAACCTTCTTATCCAGCTCACTTCGCAGTCTGGCATCTACAAGAGCATCTATCTCTGCACTGCTGACACTGCTTAAAGTTCCCGACTGGACAGAGGCTCCAGCACCTGGTACTGTGCCTCCAGCAAAGGCTGCTTTCTCCAGCTTATCAAGTCTGCTGGCCAGAGATTCATAATCACCCTTTGCCTCAGGATACATAAGCTTTATAAGTGTTGTCTCCAGAGTAACTCTCTTTACTGTAGATTTTCTAATATCTGCAGAGAGATACTGAAGAGTTGTAAGATACGATGCAAGGGTTTCTACTGGATAATCCTTACCCAGTTCAATAAGTCTGTCCGCATTTTCACTGGTAAGATCCAGTTCATCTCTCAGGTTTGGTGAAAGCTTCAGGAAAAGCATATTTCTTACGAACCATGCCAGATCATCAGTAAACTTCGTCAGATCTTTTCCGCTCCAGATACTTTCATTTATTATATCCAGAACCTCTTCAGCCCTCTGATTCATCATGGCTTCAAAGAGTCTGATATATATATCAATCGATACGGCACCAACTGTGGCCAGAACCATATCACGGCTAAGCTCCTTGCCCATATTGGCTGAGAGACATTCATCAAGGATAGATAACGCATCTCTCATGGAACCATCCGCAAGTCTTGCTATATAGAGCAGAGCATCACGCTCAGCCTTTTCTCCTTCCCTGGAAACTATGTCTGCCATTCTGTCAGCTATAGTCTCTATAGGAATTCGATGGAAATCAAATACCTGACATCTGGACTTAATTGTTATCGGAAGCTTCTCATCATCGGTGGTAGCCAGAATAAAGATAACGTATTCTGGTGGTTCCTCCATAGTCTTCAGGAGTGCATTGAAAGCTCCGTTAGAAAGCTGATGAGCCTCGTCGATAATGTAGACCAGGTACTTTCCATTTGCCGGTGCATACTGAACAGTTTCATTTATCTGTCGCATATAATCAACGCCACTATGTGTTGCAGCATCAATCTCTATAACATTTAAAGAACTACCATCTGCTATAGCCTTACAGCTGTCGCATTCTCCACAAGGACCTTCCTCTGTAGGATGCTCACAGTTAACGACTTTTGCCATAAGCTTCGCAATGGTAGTTTTACCTGTACCTCTTGTACCACGCAGCAAATAAGCATGTCCAACTCTGTTATTTGCTATCTGATTCTTTAAAGTTGTAACAACATGCTCCTGTCCCTTTACTTCATTAAAGCTGTCAGGACGGAACTTTCTATATAAAGCAAGATATGACATGGTTTGTTTTATCCTAAAATTTCCTAGTTTATGCTTAGACCGCGCATAGAATTATTATACAAGATACACATACATTTCACAAGTTAAAGTAGCGTTTAGACTAGCGTTTCTATTACCACAGTGTTATAATATCCTTCGGTTAAAAGTAATATACTTTGCCGTGTATTAGAAGACTAAACTTACGAAAGCGAGATAGTTTTTATGGCAAATCTTTCATCAGAACAGGAAGAACTCCTAAAAGAGATAAAGTCAACCTTTGGTAATGAGACTGAAGAAAATGCATTTGAAGAGGCCACAGCAGAAGCTGTAGAACCTGCCGCAGAAGAAACTCCATCTGATAATGATGATGTCAGCAAGGCAGAAACAGAAAATGCTAAATCAGAAACTAAAGAATCTGATAATTCAGACTTAGAGGATGACTCACTACCAGATCCTATATATGATGGCACAACAGATGTTCTTAAGCATAAACCAAAAAAGCTTGAAAACAAATCCATGCCAAAGTATGGTCCTGGTTTTAAATATGTGCCTATTATTTCAGGTATCACTGTAGTAGCCATAGTTCTTGGCCACCTTGGTCCTTTAGCAGGCGGTGTCCTTACTACTAAGGCTCTAAGATATGCATATATCGGAATTGGTATTGCCGTTCTGGCATGGGGAATCAGTCTCATACTTAATGCAGTAAATGAATGCGCTATACTGATCAACGCTCAGATGGGCAAGCTTGTGACCACAGGCATCTTCAGTAAGACTCGTAACCCTATGTATACAGGAGTAACATTTATCTGTACTGGCGCCCTTTTCATTTCCGGAAATGTTTATACATTTGTTCTTCCAGTAGTATTCTGGCTGTTTATGTCTTACCTAATGACAAACACCGAAGAAGAACTCCTGGAAAGAAACTTCGGACAGGATTACCTGGACTATAAAAATGAAACTAACCGCTTCATGCCATTTAAGAAGCACTCATAAAATCAAGAATCAACTGATTGATATTTATTCCCGTTACCCCTTCATCTGGCCAGGAGTGACGACCATCTTTAATAGAGAGATTCCAAAGGCTTTTACCGATATCTACGTTTTCAAACTTAGATAGGGTGGAAGCCTTTCCTATATCCTCTGTTCCTGACTCAGTCATTCCATTTGCCGTAACATAGTAATCCATAACATCCTCTATGGCAGGGTTAATAGAGGAATCAGCGCTGCCATCAGCATTCTTAGGCACAACATCATCCTTTTCCCCAGTAACCTGAAATACACCTACGCTGAGGCTGTCAGGACGAGTCTCCCATATGCTTACAGGCATCATTCCCGCAACACTGACCACAGCAGCAAATGTATCATCCGCCTCCAGTGCAAGTCGATGAGTCATAAATGCACCATTACTAAAACCAACAGCAAAAGTCTTTGATGCATCAGTCTTATACTCTTCCTGGATATACTTCACCAGTGCTTTCAAAAAAGCTGTATCTCTGTTTTCTGAATCTCCAAGACCCGAATTCCATCCCGTCGCCCCCGTGGCGTCACTGGAGCTTTTAGCTCCTGTCACATAAACAACGGTATATCCTGCCTCACAGGCATCCTTTTCAAAGCCGCAGGACAGTCGAAAGCTCTCTGCATTCTGACCATAGCCATGAAGCATTATGACCAGCGGTGAACCTTCCACAACCTCCGGAGTATCAACAATAAAATCATGTTCCAGACCATCAAAGGTACAGGTGAAACAGCCTTCTTTCGTCTCAGTAACATCACTTATCTCTGTGTCCCCAGAATCCGTAAACGAAGCCACTTCCTCTGTTATCTCTTCTGTTATATCCTCAGAGGCAGTAGTTATTTCTTCAGTTGTCACTATTTTCTCCGAGGTGTCTGAAGC
>R24__coassemble_541_pt1 | contig 25005 bp, 20 predicted proteins | sample R24__metabat2_high_PE_052 | metagenome-assembled genome bin R24 | reverse complement strand
GCTTATATAATGCAACTGTTTTTATATAACAGAAAACCTTCTAAGCATTTACTCTTCAGTACTATCATCTGCCGGTTTTTCTGGCAGTGGAATAGCTCCCTGACTTGAATAGCCTGTCTCTGCACTGATAGTAGCACTAATACTCTGAACATCTGCAGTTGGTGTATAACCCTCTGTTCCGAAAAGGAACTGCTGCATGGTGATAACATTTTCATTTAGATCTACAGGTGCTATACATGAACCCTTTGTTCCAGATGAGTAAAACTCCCAATTAAGTGGGAATCCTGTACTCTCAACTAATTCATAGGACATAACACCCTTTGCCAGATCATAGACCTGATCTTCAGTGATAGAAGTACCAATGTATGGGAATACTTCATCGATAATAGAATTAAGCGTTGAAAGGTCAGAATGCTTCGCCTTATCGATCATAGCCTGAATGACCTCACGCTGACGCTCAGTTCTTGTTATATCTCCCTGATCTGTGCTTCGGATACGGGAGTAGGCAGTTGCCTGAGCTCCGTTCAGGGTAACATAGCCAGTTTCGTAAACACCATCGGAGTTGATACCATTTACCTGTATCTGCTCTGCTAGAACACCATTAAGTGTATCCAGCTCATTCTCTTCAATGTGAACTGTTACACCGCCCAGTGCATCAATGGCACGAGTAAGACCTTCCCAGTTTACAACCACATATTCTGATATATTAAGATCCAGATTCTGGTTCAATGTCTGAAGAGCAAGCTGCGGACCGCCATAAGCATAAGCCGCATTTACCTTTGTAGTAACAGTTGAACCATCGTTCTTTGTAATCTGCATAAGTGTGTCTCTATATACAGAAAGGAGCTTTATCTCCTTAGTGTCATTATTAATGCTGGCAATGATTATCGCATCACTTCGACTGCCTTTTTCAAGGTTGTTGTCACGGGCATCAATACCAAAAAGAGCAATATTGGTATAGCCCTGCATCTCTTCGTTGGCACCCTCATTAATATCCAGTTCTTCAACAGACAGATCATTTACATGATCGAACTTTGTATATTTCTGATGCAGATAAACCCTGAGGATTCCATAGCCAAGGAGAATGATCACAATCAGCTCAACTAAGAGAGCAACTCCCCACTTAGCATTTGAGCTCCAGCGTTTTCTCTTCTTTCTTCTAGGGCGTCTTTCCTCAATCTTGTCGGCAAGATCATCATCATTTTCATCAAAATCTTTGCTCATACTCTTCCTTTCATAATCCAAGCTTTGAGACATACATTTTAATTCTGAGGGTATCGCGTACCATAGCAAATATGCTTCTCAGTTTTATCTTTGATTTATTATCCTTGTTTCTTGAGAAATTAACCACTACAGGCATTTCTTCTATTCTGTAATTATGCATCTTTTCTGCAATCGCAAGCATCTCTATATCAAAAGAATAGCCCTTGCAACGGCAATACTTGGCAATTTCCTGGGCAAGATCCGTTCTGAACAGCTTGATTCCCGTCTGGGTATCTCTGAGCCTTAGTCCAAAGATAGCTTTAAGGAACAAATAGTATCCCGTGCTCATGATCTTACGAAGCGGTGGATACTCAACCTGAGAATCCGGATGCATCTTTGAACCAATAACAATACCTATTGGTTTCTCATCATCCTTAGCAGGCTCATCCAGTTTTCCTTCAATCTTCTTAAGAAAGTTTTCAAGAAGATATGGTGGCAGCTCCAGATCTGCATCAAGAAATGCTGTATATTCTGACTTTGCTGACATCATACCACGTCTTACCGCATAGCCCTTTCCCTTATTCTGCTTATAGGAAATCAGACCAACACGATTATCTGTGGCCATAGCACGTCTTATCTCCGATTCCGTCTCATCAGTACTGCCATCATTTACAACCAGCAATCTGAAAGAATCCGAGAACTTCTCTACCTGTGTAAGTGTCTCTATTATATTTCTGTAAATTCGTGTTCCTTCGTTGTAGCAAGGCATCACGATAGTTAGTTTCAACATGCTACTAAGTCCTTCACTATGTGCCAAGGAAACTTAAAAATTGACACATTATCTAGAAAAAATTTCGCTAAGTATTTTACCAAGTGTAAGGTATAGAAGTCTCATATCAAGCAGTAATGAAAAATGCTTGATATAGTACATATCGTATCTGAGCTTCTTATCTGTCTCTATCTCGTAGTCACCATATACCTGAGCAAAGCCAGTAAGTCCAGCCTTTACCTGAAGTCTCTTATCAAATCCAGGCAGTTCCTTCTTGATCTCTTTGATCAGTTCTGGACGTTCTGGTCGTGGTCCTACTAAAGACATATCGCCTTTGATAACATTTATCAACTGAGGAAGCTCGTCTAAATGAGTATCTCTAAGTCTTCTTCCAAATGGAGTCACGCGATCATCATCTTCTGAAGAGAGCATTGCTCCATGTTCCTCAGAGTTTATTATCATGGATCTGAACTTGTAGATCCAGAAAAGCTTTCCGCCCTTTGTGACGCGGCGCTGCTTATATATAATTGGACCTCCATCCTGAAGCTTCACAACTATAGATATGAAAAGCATCAGCGGACTAAAGACAGCAAGCATACAAAGCGACAGAACTACATCCGACAAACGCTTAATCTCTACTTCTAACCCATACATGGCACTTCGTCTGATAACTTCTCTGTTTTCAGCACTATGCCTAGTGTTTATTGTTTTTATACTTTGTAATTCCTGACTCATCCTTAGTGGATTCATCTCCTTATAATAATATTGTCGTAGCCCCCTACACAAATATTATATAAGTTTTTTGCTAATTACCCCTATTAGCGATTTGCGTACATACCTTCGTAATATTTCTGATAGTCACCACTTGTGACGTTCTTCATCCAGTCTTCATTCTCCAGATACCATTTGATTGTAAGACGGATACCGTCCTTGAACATAGTCTCTGGATACCAGCCGATCTCAGCCTTGATCTTGTCAGGTGCGATAGCATAACGGCGGTCATGACCCTTACGGTCTGTTACGTATGTTATAAGATCCTTTGACACATTTGCCTTACGTGGATCTGAATCAGGAAGAAGCTCCTGAAGTGTCTCAATAATGATCTCAATGATCTCGATATTCTGCTTCTCATTGTGACCACCGATGTTATATCTCTCACCGAAACGGCCCTTCTCTGTAGCCATATCGATACCCTTTGCATGATCCATAACATAGAGCCAGTCTCGAACGTTCTTACCATCGCCGTATACAGGAAGGTTCTTTCCTGCAAGTGCATTATTGATGATAAGTGGGATCAGCTTCTCTGGGAACTGATATGGGCCATAGTTATTTGAGCAGTTTGTAATAATAGCAGGGAAATGGTATGTATCAACATACGCCTTTACAAGCAGGTCTGATGATGCCTTACTTGATGAATATGGGCTATGAGGATCGATAGGTGTTGTCTCATAGAAGTAAGCATTTGGATCATCTGGAAGTGAACCATATACCTCATCTGTAGATACATGAAGGAATCTCTTATCCTCCTTGAATGAACCATCTTCATTCTCCCAAGCTGCCTTAGCACAGTTAAGCATTACTGCAGTACCAAGTACGTTTGTCTGAACAAATACTTCTGGGTTCTTGATAGAACGGTCAACGTGTGACTCTGCCGCGAAATGAACTACGCGGTCGATATCATTTTCCTCGAATACCTTTGTGATTGCTTCCTTATCGCAGATATCAGCCTTTACGAATGTGTAGTTTTCCTTATCCTCGATATCCTTAAGATTCTCAAGGTTTCCTGCATATGTAAGCTTATCTACGTTGATGATACGGATTGAATCTCCGTACTTCTCAAACATGTAATGAATATAGTTAGATCCGATGAAACCGGCACCACCTGTTACAAGATATGTTTTCATTTTGTTTTCTCCTTTACTGTGACGCTTCGTGTATTGCCACAATGCCTTCAAGACATCGCTTCCGCTCAATGTGGGTACCCCTAGCGGTACTAAGCTCTCACTTCGCTTTGCTCGTGAATCGCTAAGTACCGAGACCCACAATGGTCTTGAATGCATTGTATCAATCCACTTCGCTGTTTATAGTTAAAATATCATAAATAATACTTCATTCTCACTAGCGATATTTCTAAAGTTTGGCGAGTTCTGCTGCGATGAGGCGGTTTGCCTCGGCTGGGTCGCACTTACCCTTCATTTCCTTCATTACGTAGCCGACAAAGGCGCCAACTGCCTTGCCCTTGCCGTTCTTTACGTCTTCAACAGCCTTTGGATTTGCTTCAATGGCTTTCTTTACAACTGCTTCCAGCTCTCCTGAATCAGCCTTTGTTGACAGATTGTTATCAGCAACATACTGTACTGGGTCAAGATTGTCAAGGAATACTGCTTTTTCGAAGACTTCTTTTGCTACTGCATTGTTGATTTCCTTGGATTCTACAAGGTTGATCAGCTTAGCAAGATTCTCTGCTGAGAACTTGAGTCCGTCTGCATCGAGACTATTTTCCTTCATGAGACGCTGTGTCTCAACCATCAGCCAGTTAGAAGCTTTCTTAGGATCTGCACCTGCAGCAACTGCTCCTTCGAAGATTTCTCCAAGCTTCTTGCTTCCAGTTATCTGATCTATATCGTAGTCAGGAAGGCCATACATTTCTTTGTAACGTACCTTCTTCTCATCCTTGAACTCTGGCTGAGCAGCTCTTATCTCTTCGATCCACTCATCGCTTACCATTATAGGCACAAGGTCTGGATCTGGGAAGTATCTATAATCCTGAGCATCTTCCTTGGAACGCATTGGGTAAGATACCCCCTTCTCGTCGTCCCAACGACGTGTCTCCTGGATGACTTTCTCACCGCTTTCGATTATATCCTTCTGGCGGTTTACTTCATTTTCGATACAACGTCTGATTGCCTTAAATGAGTTAAGGTTCTTAGACTCTGTTCTTGTTCCGAACTCTTCGCTGCCCATTTCTCTAATGGAGATATTTACGTCGGCACGCATAGAGCCTTCGTTCAGCTTGCAGTCTGAAGCATCCAGATACTGGATAGTCTCACGAAGCTTCTCAAGATATGCGATAACTTCATCTGCAGATCTCATATCCGGTTCGGATACGATCTCGATAAGTGGCACACCTGAACGGTTGAAATCAACGTATGTATCATCTGTTACAGGATCGTGAATCAGCTTACCAGCATCCTCTTCCATATGGATCTCATGGATTCTTACATCCTTGCTGCCGCCCTTAGCGGAAATGGTAACGTGACCGTTTCTGCATATAGGATAGTACAGCTGTGATATCTGATAGTTCTGCGGATTATCAGGATAGAAATAATTCTTTCTATCAAACTTTGAGTTACGTGTGATCTCACAGTTTGTTGCAAGACCAACGCTTATTGCTTTATTTACTACTTCTCTATTCAGGACTGGAAGTGAACCAGGCATACCTGAACATACTGGGCACACATGTGTGTTTGGTGCGCCACCGAACTCAGTGGAGCAGCCACAGAAAATCTTTGTCTTTGTATTTAGTTCTACGTGAACCTCGAGACCGATTATTACTTCGTATTCTTTACTCATAACTAGGCCTCCTTCTTATCACATTTCAGGTTCATATTTGCAAGACGATACTGTTCATATGTGTATGCAGCCTGAATAATCTTCTTCTCATCAAATGTCTGTCCGATCAGCTGGAGACCTATAGGAAGGCCGTCCTTGTCCTCGCCACATGGAAGTGAGATTCCTGGAAGACCAGCCAGATTTACAGATACTGTATATATATCACCAAGGTACATCTGAATAGGATCGCTCAGTGATTCTCCCAGCGGAAGTGCTGTTGTCGGAGCAACAGGTCCAAGGATCATATCATACTTACTGAATGCATCGTCAAATGCCTTCTTAATGAGTGCCTTTACTCGAAGGGCCTTTACGTAGTATGCATCATAGTATCCTGATGAAAGAACGAAGGAACCAAGCATGATTCTTCTCTTTACCTCAGCTCCGAAGCCTTCAGAACGTGTCTTCTTATACATGTTGTGAAGGTCCTTATATTCGCCTGTTCTATATCCGTACTTAACACCATCGAATCTCTCAAGGTTTGATGATGCCTCAGCACAGGCAATTACATAATATGCAGGGATAGCATATTCTACCATACCAAGGTCGAACTCTTCTACTATAGCACCCTTTGACTTAAGTACCTCTGCAGCATCCAGTACTGCTTTCTTAACATCTTCATCGATTCCTTTGAGGAAGTAATCGCGAGGCACACCTATCTTCATACCTTCCACATTATCTACTAAGGCAGAAGTAAAGTCCAGGTTCTCCTTTGCGTTCTCATCTATGGCCGAAGTTGAATCCTTTGGATCATGTCCAGAGATCACCTCAAGCATAGCAGCGCAGTCAGATACATTTTTACCGAGAGGTCCTATCTGATCAAGGGATGACCCGTATGCTATAAGTCCATAACGAGAAACACGGCCATAGGTTGGCTTGATTCCTGTAACTCCGCAGAAGGATGCAGGCTGACGGATAGATCCACCTGTATCTGATCCAAGGGCGATGGCACATTCATCTGCTGCTACAGCAGCTGCAGAACCACCTGATGAACCGCCTGGAACTCTTTCTGTATTTCTTGGATTCTTTGTTGGTCCGTAGTATGAAGTCTCTGTTGTACTTCCCATAGCGAACTCATCCATGTTTGTATGTCCGATTACTACAGCGCCTGAATTCATCAGCATCTCAACAGCTGTTGAATTATAGGTTGGCTTGAAACCGTCCAGGATATGTGATGAACAAGTTGTAAGCATTCCTTCTATACACATGTTATCCTTGATAGCCACTGGAACGCCAGCGAAAGGACCTGTGAGTTCACCACTCTTTATCTTGGCGTCTGCCTCAGCAGCAGCCTTAAGCGCACCTTCGGTATCAACCGTTACGTATGCATTTATCTCTTTCTCTACAGCACCGATATGATCAAGATAAGCTTTTGTTGCCTCAACTGAAGTTATCTCTCCAGCAGCTATCTTCTTACCAAGTTCAAGGGCTGATAGTGATAGTATATCACTCATTACTGTTCTCCTTATTTATTAAAAAGTCTCTGGTACAATATATGCGTCGCCGTTACTCTGTGGTGCGTTCTTCAGCATGTTTGCTCTGTCATCACCATTTGTAACTACGTCCTCACGCATAACATTTGATATTGCAAATGTGTGACTCATTGGTTCTACGTTTGATGTATCAAGCTCGTTCAGCTTGCCAACGTAATCAAGCATCTCTGTAAGGTCCTTCTTTGACTTCTCCTTCTCTTCCTCAGAGAGTTCAAGTTTGCCAAGAATACCAACGTATTCAATGACCTCATCAGTTATCTGTACTGCACCAGGAGTCTCTTTAGTTTCCTCTTCTGCAGCCTCTCCAGCCTTCTTGGTTATCTTCATACCATAGGCTTCAGCGATATCATCTGGAGTTAAGTGAACATCACGAAGCTGTTCTTCTGTAACATCGCCAGGAGCTCCACACATAAGGTCCTGACCATTTCCGTTCATAGGGAATGCGATGACCTCACGGATATTTTCTTCATTTCTAAGGAGCATGATCATACGGTCTACACCAGGCGCCATACCTGCATGAGGAGGTGCACCATACTGGAATGCTGTATAAAGAGCTCCGAACTTCTTCTCAAGAACATCCTTTGAGTAACCAGCGATCTCGAAGGCTTTCTCCATGATCTGCATGTCGTGATTTCTGACAGCACCTGATGAAAGCTCAACACCGTTACATACGATATCGTACTGGTAAGCCAGGATATCCAGAGGATCTTTATTAAGTAATGCATCGAGGCCGCCCTGTGGCATAGAGAATGGATTGTGTGTAAATCCGATCTTCTCTGTTTCAGGATCAAGCTCGTACATTGGGAAATCATTTATGTAGCAGAATCTAAATGCATTCTTCTCAAGAAGATCAAGTCTGTTACCAAGTTCAGTTCTAAGCTGTCCAGCGTAGAGGGCTGCCTGATTCTCCTTATCTGCTATAAAGAAGATCGTATCGCCTACAGCAAGCTCAGCCTTTTCTCTTAGTTCATCCTTCATATCTTCTGGAATGAACTTATCGATAGGACCCTTGTAAGAACCATCGTCGAGAACCTCAAGGTATCCAAGGCCGCCCATGCCAATGCCCTGTGCATATTTAAGAAGCTTCTCATGCTGACCCTTTGTGAGTCTCTCATTTATCTTGATTGCTCTTACTGTAAGGCCATGGAATGGCTTGAATGTACATCTCTGGAAGAACTCTGAAAGGTCGATGATGATAAGCGGATTACGAAGATCTGGCTTATCAGAACCATACTTCAGCATCGCTTCTTTGTAGCTGATGATCGGATATGGTGCCTGAGTTACTGTGTAACCCTCTGGTGCGAAGTTCTGGAACACATCTGTAAGAACTTCCTCACCAACTCTGAATACATCTTCCTGAGTTGCAAAACTCATCTCAAAATCCAGCTGATAGAACTCTCCTGGAGATCTGTCTGCTCTTGCATCCTCATCTCGGAAGCAAGGAGCAATCTGGAAGTATTTATCAAAACCTGAAACCATAAGCAGCTGCTTATACTGCTGTGGTGCCTGAGGAAGGGCATAGAACTTACCCTTAAATCTACGTGATGGAACTATGTAGTCACGTGCACCCTCAGGTGAAGAAGCACAGAGAATAGGAGTCTGGATCTCAACAAATCCCATATCCTCCATCTTATGTCTGATGTGTCTTATTACCTTTGAACGGAACAGGATGTTGTCCTTTACCTTTGTATTTCTAAGGTCAAGATATCTGTACTTAAGACGTACATCCTCTCTTACTTCCTTAGAAGTCATGATTTCAAATGGAACTTGAGAATATACTCTTCCGAGGATATCTACTGAATGAGCCTCAAGCTCTATAGTTCCTGTAGGAATCTTTGGATTGTAGGTTTCCTCGTCACGGTGTTCAACCTTACCTTCAACTGAGATAGCCTGCTCCTTGGTGATTCCATCAAGAAGAGAGGTATCACGCATTACAACCTGCATTACACCGTACATATCTCTAAGATCCACGAAGGAAACACCACCGTGATCACGGATATTCTCAACCCATCCAGCAAGGCGAACAGTTGTTCCAACGTCTGCCTCACTCATCAGATCGATCGTTTTGTCTCTGTAAATGTTCTTCATTTCCATTTTCATTTCCTCTTTTTTATTTTGGTGCACCTAAAAAATTAATAAAACCCCGGGACGTGTTGATCCACGACCCGGGGCGATTCTTTAACTTTAAGAGAACCGCGGTACCACCCGCATTTCTTACTTTATAAGTATGCTCAGAAGTGTTCTCCATCTGAATCTGCATGTAGCTGTTTCCGCTAGTGGCTCTCAGTCCATGACCACCGCTCCCTGTGGAATCTGATATCAGATATCGTCTTCGTCAATGCATGTCTTTATTCTTTTACATTTTAGGTATTATAAGTTACCGTCTCAGTAAATGCAAGCATTTTGTGCACCAGGCTATTTATTGCTTGTTGTGAGGGAGTTAATGACCTTCATGATCTTTTCTCCATACTGCTCACTTGTTGCCCAGCCCTTATGGCTTGGATTTTCTTTAATACCCAGGTACTGAACATATGGAGCACATCCGCGTTCAACATACTTGAAACGAGGATCGACACACTCATTCTTCAGCGCATCCTTTGAAGCATAGCCCTTAAGATGCTGAACCTCAGCTCTGATTCCTGTTCTTACGTCCTTGAATGAGTAACCCTTTTCAGTGGAGTTAACAGCGCCCAGTCCACAGAAGTTATACTGTTCTGGTGCAACTGAACCACCAAACTGAAGGTAACCTGTCTCATGCATTATCTGACCAAACACTACTTCCGCCTTAACTCCTTCAGCATTTGCTTCTTCTATTATTATCTTACAGAAGGCTTCAATATTTGCTGCACCACCTGCTGCCATAACAGCAGTTGGATAAGTTTTTCCTTCTTTAATATATCTGTTAGCAAAGTCTGTTGCTGTATGAGTTGTTCCACCCATGATTGAGTAAAGCTGTGATGTACTTGTGCTGCCAGTTCCTGTTCCATTCTCTGGAGCAACGTAGTTTTCTGAACGTGTCATAGCACCACTTGCATCGAAGTAATACTTCTTATCACCAATGATGACTGAATCAGTTGCCATCTTAAAGTCTGCATTGAAGTAATACCATTTTCCATTACTCTGAAGCCAGTTGCTTCCAAGAAGAGCTCCGGAACCAGTTGCATAATACCAGTCATTACCAACCTTGAACCAGTTGTCTTCGATCAGTGAACCGCTTCCTTCCAGATAGTAAGTCTGATCACCGATCTTTGTAAATCCAGTAGCCATCTTACCATCACCATTGAAGTAATACCATTTCTTATTATATTTATACCAGCATCCAAGGTATAGATTTCCGGAATCACTAGCGCAGTACCAATCGTTTCCGATATTGATCCAACCTGTTGCCATAGAACCATCGCCATACATGTAGTAAAGTGTACCGCCAAGATTCTTCATACCGGTTGCCATCTTGCCATCAGCTTCGAAGTAATACCAGTAGCCCTTGTACTTAGCCCAGCATCCAACATAGAGTGCACCTGAGCTTGCAGCATAGTACCAGTTTGAACCGTCATATCTCCAACCAGTTGCCATAGCACCATCACTGCCGCAGTAATATGCATAACCACCATCATTGATCGTCTCATTTGCTGCCATGTGACCATCAGCACACATGTAGTACCAAGTTGATCCACTCTTAACCCAACAGTTACGATACATTACGCCTGACTCATTCATGTAGTACCAACGATTTCCGTATAACTGCCAGCCCTTAAGCATGTGGCCATCGCCGTCCATCAGATACCAGGTTCCAGCAGCATCTGTAATACCTGTTGCCATATGACCGTTTCCATCCAGCCACAGCCAGTTACCACTGCCGTCCTGAACCCAGGCACTCATCATCATGGCTCCATCGCCATCGAAGAGATAGTAGTTACCATCAATAAGCTGCCAGCCCTTTACGATCTGACCATTCTCGCGGCCGTAGTATTTCTTACCACCGACAACGAAGAAACCTGTTTGAACATTTCCATCTATATAATATACATAGGTGTCGCCACTCTTGCGCCATCCTGTGATCTTCATATCGTTGTTAACACGGTTCTGCTCAATAAGTCCGATGTTCTCAGCGATTGCCTGAGCATCTGCCTTACCAAGATTCTGGAGTTTCTCATTTGTTCCGAAGAATGTCTCACAGTCATACTTGCTGCTTACATATCCGTGCTCTACGATCATTCCAGGAATCATATATTCCTTACAATGACGGATAACTGCATAATAATCAGCGATCGATCCATCATCATACTTTGTTCCGTTTTCAGAACTTCTTGTATAAGTTGATCCGTTAGCAAGTCCAAGAGCCTTAAGCTTCTCACCAATCTTAGCACCTACTGTCTTACCAACGTTATATGCCTGAGTGCTAAGGCTGCTGTTTGGAACATAAACCTCTGCACCGTACTTTGTATTATCAACAGTTGAAGCGTTGCAGTGAAGACTTACAAAAAGGTCAGCGCCCATCTCATGAGCGTAGTTACATCTCCACTGAAGATCATCACCTGTACTTCCGTGAAGTGCTTCAGATGTTGAAGATCTTGTCATATATACAGTTACATTTTTATACTTAGCAAGCTCGTCCTTGCAGGCATTTGCAATAACCTGGTTCATATCACGCTCGCAGTATCTAACGCCATTCCATGTACGAACCGCACCCTGATTTGAACCACCGTGACCTGGGTCAAGTACGATTACAATGTTCTCAGGTGACTTTGAAAATACAAGTTCATTAAGTGAACTGCAAAGGAGGTCGTCATTATTAAGCTCCTTTGTAAGTCCTGACTCATCACCTGAGAGAACAGGACCAGAAAGATCTATATCGCCGTTTTCGCCATCAATACCGATAACGTTAGCATTTGAAAAGTCAGATGAAAGATCAAGCACATCGCCCTGAAGAGATGTATCGTAATCAACAACGTCTGTTACGTCTGCAGCAGCTGAATCATTATCAGTGATGCTTGGATCTTCATACTCAGAAACCTCATCGCTTGTTGCAACTTCTTCGAAGTCATCGCCGCCAAGATAGAGGTCTGGCTCTTCAGTAATATCACAGTCAACACCAAATCTTGGTGCCAGCTCATCATCCATGAGATTCTTCTCATAATTAACGCCTGCGGATGTGTACTTCACACTCGCAACCCTGTACTTTCCATCAAAGGAAGTATCAGGGAAGGAAGCGTAAAAGAGGAGGGTTGTATCGAGAATTGTATCAACGGCAAGAGTCATCTCTTCACCGTTTGTCTCATTAATAAGTGTAAGTGTGGCATCGTCAAATGTCACGCTGCCGTCTCCAAGATCAAGAACGATATAGTTGTTCTCAGATGGGGTATCGAAACGGCCTGCCTCTACAACTGCCCAATTAAGTGAAAGCTCAGACTGAACTGTATCTTCTTCAGCTTCCTCAGTCTGCTCCTCAGTTGTAACTTCTGTAGGGGCTTCAGTAATTTCTTCACCAATATTTCCAACCGGAGTTCCGGAAACATCTGCATTTCCTGCAGTTGCTACACCGCTTGTATCACCTGTACCTGCATTTTCGCTAGCAGCAAATGGACCAAAGCCCGATGTGCCACTAAGGGTTATAACCATGCAGATGCATAGCACCATAGCGATCGCCTTCCGTTTTATTTTGTTTTTCTTTTCTCCAGTAAATATCATAAGTTGTCCTCCACTAGATATAGTGTTTTATTTTATTACACCATAACAGTATAATGGGCTGACACTTTTATGTCAACCCATTTATTACATAATTGTTAAATTGTTACAAAAATGTTACATCTCGCATCAAGATGTTTTAAGCAATATTTTTACAGACCGTTAGCCACATCAACAAGATACTGACCATAAGCTGTCTTCATAAGTGGTTCAGCCAGCTTAAGAAGCTGCTCCTTGCTGATGAATCCTCTGCGATAAGCTATCTCCTCTATACATGAGATATACATACCCTGTCTCTTCTGGAATGCAGCAACGAAATCAGCAGCATCAAGAAGCATGTCGTGATTTCCTGTATCAAGCCAAGCGAAGCCGCGACCAAGTGTCTCAACCATAAGTGTTCCACGATTAAGATACTCATTGTTGATAGAAGTGATCTCTATCTCTCCTCTAGCTGATGGCTTAACATTTTTAGCTATCTCCACTACATCATTATCATAGAAGTAAAGACCAGGCACAGCATAGTTAGACTTAGGATTAGCAGGCTTCTCCTCGATTGAAAGTGCCTTTCCTTCAGCATCAAACTCAACTACTCCATACTCTCTTGGGTCCTTTACATAGTAACCAAAGATTGTAGCTCCCTTTTCTCTTTCAGCTGCAGCCTTTAACACGCCTGAGAAGTTCTGGCCATAGAAGATATTGTCGCCAAGAACAAGTGCAACTCTGTCATTGCCGATAAATTCTTCACCGATGATAAATGCATCTGCCAGTCCTCTTGGCTGCTCCTGAATAGCGTATGTAAACTCCATACCAAGCTGCTCACCTGTTCCAAAGAGCTCCTTAAATACTGGAAGATCTCTTGGTGTAGAGATGATAAGCACCTCTCTGATTCCTGCCAGCATAAGTGTTGACAGTGGATAGTAGATCATTGGCTTGTCATATACAGGCATGATCTGCTTTGATACTGCCTTTGTTAATGGATAAAGTCTTGTACCGGATCCTCCGGCGAGAATAATTCCCTTCATATTCTTTTCTCCTTCTTAAATCTGCCACTGAGAACCGTCCCCATTGGCCTTATTTTACTAGTTGTGAGTAGTATTTATCACCGTTTTCGGTGACTTCTGGGTGTTTACCCAGGAATATTCTTAAATCACGACGCTTTGCTGTAAGTGTTTCAAAGCAGGTTTCTCCATCACGGCCTCTGGCTGGCTTAAACTGGAAATTGGCATTTGCATCGTAGATGCATATCCGGCCATCCATAGTCATCTTATAGGTATAATCTGTTACCGCATTCTCACCTCTATATTCAGTATCGAATTCACCATACTTTGCAAGATCTGCGAGACGCATAATGAATACACCTCTTCGAAGCGCCGTATAAGCTCCGTAATTAAAATACATTTCGTCATATACGCTCTGGCGTGTATACATCCAGCCTTCAATCTCCTGAATGTTTACTACAACTCCTGCATGAGAAACTGTTCCGCCAGGAATATATATCTTTCCTCCGATAGCTGCCACATCAGGTCTTGCCGCGATGTAAGCCAGCATATTGGAGATGCCATCCTCACCCATCATGGTGATTCCAGCTTCAATGAAGCAAATGTATATTTCTTTTGATCCAAACTCAGCGGCTCTTTCTTCACATGCAGCTTTGACCAGCTTGATACTCCGGTTGATCTGCTGTGGAAGCTCTTCGCCTTCACTTGGCTTCAGTCGAATGAACTCATAGTTTTTATAATCGGACTTGGAATCGATGGAAGCAGTGGTTTCGTTAAACTGATCGTCATCGATAGCATTTAGCACCGCAATAAAGGTATATGCATTCTCAGGCATTGGATACCTGGTATGATAATAACCCAGATGATCTCCCACCTCAGCGGTGGCATTTATGCCAAGTCTGTCATAGTGAGCCTGCAGTGCCTTTACACCAGCGTCGTAAGCATACATCTTTGCCGCCGGATTTCCAGCCGTTGAAGTTTCATTTATTCTCCAGCTATAAACCACCTTTGGAACATGTCTGATCTTGCGGGCCTTCTCAGTGCATCGAAGAATAAAATCATAATCCTGTGCACCGTTATAGGTATCATCGAAAAGACCAACCTCATCGACCAGTGTCTTTCTGGCCACAAACATGTGGGTGATATAGTTACAGCTTTCCAGAAGCTCCTGATTAAAGTCAGGCTTCAGGTTCGGCTCAAATCTCTTCTTTCCAGAAGAATTTGTTTTATCCTCATCAGTATAAATGACATCCAGCAGTGTGTCTTTCTTCGAAGCATCCAGATCCTCGTTCATAGCCTTTACACATTCATAAAGAGCATCCGGTGTGATCAGATCATCATGATCTCCCAGTACTATGAAGTCACCCTTTGCTATCGAAAACGCCTGATTCGTATTGGAGGATATTCCAAGTGGCCCCGGAATATCTGCCACATATCTTATACGCTCATCCCCACCGGCCAGTCTCTTTATAATCTCTGTAAGTCTGGCAGGATCCTTACTTCCATCTGAGAAGCACACCTCCCATTCAGGATAGGTCTGAGCCTTCATTGCATCTATCAGTTCTGCAAGGAAGACTTCCTCTGTTTCATAAAGAGGAACAAGGAAACTCATAAGAGGTCTATATGCAAACTTCTTTTGTTTCTTCTTCTGTTCACTTAATTCTGCCGGCTTCGGAGATACATTTTTAATGTACTTCTCATAGCGCTTATTCAGATTGAAATAATTTGGTGAAAGATGAACCTTCACCTTAGCCACAGTCTCTTTCACACCATAGTTTTTAAGATTACGAATAACCTTTTCTGAATAACGTCCTATAGTTCCTGCAGAAGAAAAATCTTTATCTGCCTTTCCAACAGTTATCTGCTTTGTAGCTTTTCTCGTGCTGTCAGAAAGAGTCATCTTAAGTTTTTTATACTCGCCCGAGAGTATAATATCAAATCCCATCTCACTGTCATCATCCAGTTCAGGATATTCCATAAGTACGTCATCTCGAGGAATAAAATCCACTTTATAATCAAGAACTTTGCCGGTCTCTTCTGACTCAATCTTTATTACCGTATGATTTCCACCAGAGAGCCAGCCGCCTATATGGGTCTTTCCATCTTCACAGTAGGCGTCATCAACCACAAATGCATACTCCCTTAGAGTATCAAGAACGGTAATTACATTTCCCTTATAAAGCATGCTTCTTGTTCCGTCAGGCTTTTCGCCAACCACAACAAGCTTTGCATTTTTAACTTGTCTCAGTTTCTCATCTGATATTCCTGAAAGATCCACATAGACTATACCCAGATAGGATATGGTATCCCCATGTCTGCGGCGCATATGGATTGGTGGAAGCTTCACCTCTTCGAGTCTACACTTAAGAGCCTTCACTGGTCTTCCGCCAGCGAAAATGGCAGCTCTAGGCTTCAGATCTTCGAGGTACCCATCTACTGCATACCCCTGCACCACTATCTCTCTTTTATTATTAGCTGTGCTTCTTATTCTGTCGAAAAAGAAGTACTGTTTCTTATCTGCCATATATTTTTCTCAACTGTTTATATTTTTTGATTCACTTATGATTAATGATTCATTTAATCATTTAGAAAATAATCGAACATTTCTTTTAATGTATCGTAAATGGTATATTCCGGATTCCAGCCCAGCTCTGTTCTAATCTTCGTAGCATCAGCCTTAATAGTCAGCTGATCTACAGGACGATACCTGGATGGATCGATACGAGTTAGTATCTTTTCGCTACTAAGTGATATGATGTAGTCCAGAAGCTCGCCAAGATTATACGCTGTTCCAGAACCGATGTTATAGACCGGAAGCGTCCTTTTGTCATCCAAGTCTTTATCACTTTTTTCAACAAGCATTTGTTCGAATGCCATACGGTATCCACGAACTATATCTCTTACGTCACAAAAATCTCTATAAATATTCAGGTTTCCAACAGAGATTGTCCCCTCCTCACCCTTCTTTGTAAGCTCCGCCACCTGACGCACAAAGCTTGGGAGAACAAATGTTTCTCTCTGTCCGATACCCGTATGATTAAATGCCCTGATATATGAAATATCCAGGTTATAATTCTTTGAATAAATCTCAGCAAAATGTTCCTGCGCTATCTTTGAGATACCATAAGGATTTGAAGCATCAAGTGGTGTCTCTTCAGTGATCGCGTCTTCTGTCATCTCATACTCTTCGCTGGAGCCGATCAGAAGTAGCTTCGGGGAATATACATCGCTAGTCTCTTTACTCTCGGCTTTCACTTTGCGAACTGCTTCGAGAATATTCAGAGTGCCGATGACATTTATCTCCATTGTCTTTGCAGGAATGGACCAGGACTGACCTACGCTGCTGATGGCGGCAAGGTTGATTATTCCATCCGGCTTTTCCTGTGTGATCAGCTTCTCCACATCATTAGATGAAAGAATGTCACAGGAGAAGTAACCTACCTCACGACCCTCAAAAAGCTTTTCACGAAAGCCCTCTGTAAAGAGTTCTTCCTGAAGGTCGGAAGCTGACACTTCATAATCTTTATTCAGGAATTCATTTATCAGATATGGACCAACAAATCCGTTGGCTCCAAAGATTAATATTTTCATATTTTTTCAGTATTCACTCCACTCGGGATAAACTCTACTGTTTTGCAGCCTCTGCCTTAGCTAACTTCAGATCATGCTCTGCCATAATACGGCACAGTTCTTCGTAGCTTGTCTTCTGTGGATCCCAGCCCAGCTTTGTCTTTGCCTTAGTTGGGTCTCCCCAGAGATTTACAACATCAGTAGGTCTGAACCACTGTGGATTTACGCATACCAGCATCTTGCCAGTCTTTGCATCGTAACCCTTTTCATCAAGACCTTCGCCTTCCCATCTAAGCTCGATGCCATCATTTGCGAAAGCAAGTGTTGTGAACTCACGAACTGTATGCTGAACACCAGTAGCTATAACATAATCATCTGGCTCGTCCTGCTGAAGGATCAGCCACATGCATTCTACGTAATCCTTTGCATATCCCCAGTCACGAAGTGAATCAAGGTTTCCAAGTTCAAGATGATCCTGAAGTCCACAAGCGATACGACCTGCTGCAAGAGTGATCTTACGTGTTACGAAGTTATCGCCGCGGCGCTCTGATTCGTGATTGAAGAGGATACCATTACATGCGAAGATTCCATAAGCCTCGCGGTACTGCTTGATCATCCAGTAACCATACTGCTTAGCTACAGCGTATGGACTGTATGGATGGAAAGGAGTATTTTCATTCTGAGGACACTCCTCAACCTTTCCGTAAAGCTCTGATGTAGAAGCCTGATATACACGACAGGTCTTATCAAGTCCTGCTGTATGAACAGCCTCAAGTATTCTGAGAACTCCCAGCGCATCAACGTCACCAGTATATTCTGCAGCGTCAAATGAAACTTGAACGTGACTCTGTGCTGCAAGGTTATATATCTCATCAGGTTTTACCTGAAGAACGATTCTTATAATACTGCTGGAATCAGAAAGGTCACCCTCATGGATTATAAGCTTATCCATGATATGATCGATTCTCTGAGTTGTTGATACCGATGCTCTACGAATAATTCCGTGAACCTCGTATCCCTTTTCCAGCAGAAGCTCTGCAAGATATGAGCCGTCCTGTCCTGTAATACCTGTGATTAATGCTTTCTTCATTTCTATATTCCTTTCAAGTAACGTGGCGCGATTTTTATATGTCACGTTTTAGTTTGATATTAGTTTCGTATTTTAAGTAGTGTTGTGTTGCCAAGTACGTGGCATCTTCCAATGGAAGCTGGAAGGAAGATACAATCTCCCTTAGCAAACCTTAGTGGTCTTCTTGAGTAATCCGTCTCAATTCCACCAAAGCCTTCCGTACAGAGAAGTACCTGGTAGGAATCCTCTGTTACCGAGAAGGAAAATCCCATGGATACCTGGATTCTCTCCACTTCGAAATACTTGCAACGGCAAAGTATCTCTCTGGCACAACCAGGATAATACTTTATAAACTTAGGCGCCTGTCTTGTGACAGCGCTGGCTTTCATATTTGCGACCTCGATTGCCTTCTCGATATGAAGTGGTCGCTTCTTTCCGTCTTTATCTATTCTATCGTAATCATAGACGCGGTATGTGACATTTGAACTCTCCTGAATCTCGGCCACCATGATACCTGCTCCAAGAGCATGTATGGTTCCTGCCGGAATAAAGAAGGTATCACCTCGTCTCACCTTAACCTTCTGCAAATGCTTCGAAAGCTTTCCAGTCTTTACTGCTTCGCGAAGCTGATCCGGGGTTACGTCATGGGCAAAGCCATGGATCAGTTCTGCTCCCGGAGCCGCATCCAGAACATACCACATCTCAGTCTTACCGTTCTGGTTTTCATTTGCTCTCGCATACTCATCATCTGGATGAACCTGCACCGAAAGGTCCTTCTCAGCATCTATAAACTTAACAAGTATTGGAAGCTCGCCTTCCACCTTGCTGCCAAGCCATTCCGGGTTTTCCTTCAGCACCTCTTCGAGAGTCTTGCCGGAATAAATGCCATTTGCTATGACACTTGGTCCGTCGGGATGAACCGAGCACTCCCAGGTCTCCGCCAGGGGAACAAGGGGTATATCTTTACCATATTCTTTTTTCAGTCTCGTTCCGCCCCAGAGGTAATCCTTACCTGAAGGACTCAGAAGTAGTGGTTCCATATATTACTCCGGTAGTGGGAATTCGCGCTTGTCGTCGATTGAGATTTCCTCACCAACCTGTATTTAAATTATGTCCATGTCTGTATCAGCAAGGATTGTATGAACGCATCCTGCTGCAATAGTTACTGTATCGCCTGGTCTTACGATCTGCTCCATGCCATCGATTATTGTACGGCCCTGACCAGCCACGATGGTCCAAACCTCATCACGAAGCTCGTGTACGTGATAGGTCATAGAGCTGCCCGCAGTCATCTTTACCTTTACAGTCTGTGAGCCCGGCTGAGCGTCGATAACTGTGTAGGTTCCCCAGGACTTCTCAACGAAATGTACCTCTGTACTTATCTTCTCAACATATGGCTTCATGTAGCCGCTGCGTTCCTTATCAGAAACAAGGATTCCATCACCGCTGACTGCAATGACCATATCCTTAAGTCCCATTCCAAGGACTGGAATATCCAGCTCGTTTACAACCTGAGTGTTCTCACAGGTATCGTCGAGGCAGACATTTCCCTTTGTCTTATCGGCCATAACCTCGGCCATCATATTCCATGTTCCAACGTCCTTCCACTCGCCGCTGTAACGAAGAACCTGGATTGACTTGTTCCTTCTCAACAACTGCGTAGTCGAAGCTGATCTTCTCAAGAGTCTCATACTTCTCGAAGAGATCTCTATAGTCTGTGAAATCTATCATTTCATGGGCTTTATCAATTAAGTATGAAAGCTTAAATGCAAATACACCCGCATTCCATACTGCACCCTGTGCAAGATATTCCTTAGCCTTTGCTGTATCAGGTTTCTCCTTGAATTCCTTTACAGCACTTACTCTGTCTGCAGTTTCTGGAATGATATATCCATACTTATCACTTGGATAAGTTGGTTCAACACCCATAAGAGTGATATTGGCTTTTCCTGAATTTACCTGCTTCTCAAGCTCTGCCACAGTCTCATAATAAGTATCATCAACATATGGATCTACAGGGCACACAACTACGCACTCATCGCGGCTGATCTTCAACTCGTCAACTAAGTAAGTTGCTGCAAGAGCTATAGCAGGAAATGTGTCTCTACGACATGGCTCTGTACAGATAGAAACCTTCTCGCCCAGCTGACTCATTATTGTGCTCGCCTGAGATGCGCTGGTTGCTATGGTGATATTTGCGTCCTTATCAACTGTGCTGATCTGGCGAAATACTCTCTGTACCATGGATTCGTAGTTGCCCTCGGAATCCTTGAACAGCTTAATAAACTGTTTGCTTCTGATATCATTTGACAGTGGCCATAATCTTTTGCCCGAACCACCTGAAAGTAGGATAATATTCATTATTTGTCTCCTTTAATACGAACACCAATGAGGTAGAATAATGTCTTCATGTAGCTGATGATAAACTTTACCAGTTGTCTCTTGGAGTCGCCATACATTCTCTTGTAGAATTTGATAGGAACCTCACCTATCTTAAAGCGCTTATTGCGCAGCTTCAGCTTGAGGATTACCTCCTGAAGCACATCATAGTAATTACACTGAAGTTTAACCTTCTTCAGCTGCTTTGTGTCGTACATTCTGTAATCTGTGGAAATATCCTTTGCCTTGATTCCAAGAACAAGGCGGTAGGTTGTATTCAGGATCTTAGACATGATCCTGGAAGAGATGCTGTCATTTGTAACACCACCCTTGCAATATCTTGAACCGATTACCAGATCATAGTGACCGCTTACAAACTTCTTATAGATTCTAGGAATATACTTAGGACTATGAGAACCGTCGCTATCCAGGATAAGGAACTTATCCATAGATGCATACTTGATACCAGTTCTGAAGGCACCGCCAAAGTAAGGTTCCTCCTGATTGATATACTTTGCACCAAATTCCTTGCAGACCTGAGGAGTCTCATCCATGGTCTCCATAGTATCAATAACGAGTATTTCGTAATTCTCGCCTGTTTTTTCCACATTTTTCTTGATCTGTGGCAAAAGCACCTTTAAGTTTTCAGCCTCTTTATAGGCAAGTAGTACAACACTTATTCCCATCACTAGTTCTCACTTTCTTCTAATTTGGATTCCTTCTTTTCTTCGGAATCATCTTTTGATCCGGATGCAACCTTCGCGCGATATAAATTTGCGCATGTAATTATTATGCAATAGATTATCAGCGCAACCATGGAGGTTCGGCAGTCCAGCTTTCCTCCCTCGAGTCCTTCAAATCTGTATAAATGGTTAAATGATATTATCGCGAAAAGTGCTATAAGATCATAAATATATTTCTTTTCTTCATTGATCAGCATTACTGTTGCTGGTACAAGATAAAGCAGGTTGTAATATCCGGAATGATCCGGGAAGATGATCAGTGCAAGACTGAGTACCATTATTACATCTGACTTTCTATCAAACTTAAATGCTGCGATCAGCATAACCAGGCAAAGCACCTTGCTGGCAAGTCCTGTTATCTTAAAGAGTGCCATAGAGTCAGGGACACCATAGTTCACCAGAGTGTAGTAAAGGGTGAGACCCCATTTGCTCATATAGAACTCATTGTTCATCTGAACATTTCTTATCATAAGTGGAATGTTGCTGAGTCCGCCCTGTAGGAAAAGGAAAGGGCCAACAAACATTACTATTCCATAAATAACTGTACGGATCACTGCCTTCCAGTCCTTTTTATATATAAGGAGAATACCCAGAAGTGCAGGTGATATCTTAAGTGCCGCCGCAACCGCAAGGCCAACAAGCGACAGTTCTTTCAGAATCTTATTATCTGAATCATGGCCAAAAACAAATGCCGTCATCAGTGCGATAACAAGAATTATGGAATTACCTCTTTCAATCGAGAAAAATACCGGAGCAGTTAGTAGCATAGCGATACTAACTAAAACCTTCATTCCATAAGTATCCTTAAGGTTATGTCTGATTGCTTCGAAGAATGCTATTACCATAGCTGTAATAACGATCATCATCATGATCAGAAGCTTTGGATCCATATACATATTTAAGAAATAATCTGCTGCATAGTATTCTTCGATAGGTACGATTCTGGAGAGCAGATACATGAATACATAGATTAGAGGAGGATAAGCCTTCTCCTGGAGATTCGTGTAATAAAGACAGTTATAAGGATCACGCGAACCTGAATAACCAATAACGTTAGTAAAATCGCCCTCAAAGTCTGTAAGATCAAGTAGAAATACATTCCACTGATATGAAGCTGCCCTGTCAAGAATAATGCTCTTCGCCCAGAATACAAATGAGGTGAAGATTACCACAACAAAGGCTATTTCAAAAAACTTTTTACTTGTTAAAATCTTAACGACTTTAGAATCCATTTAATCTATTTCCCCGTTTCAAAGCATACATAATCATTTTACCAAAAACCCTTTATTATCACAAGAAAAAAGACAAACGGCCTTTGTATGCCGTTTGTCTCTTAAATCATACCTTAATTATCTTCACGATGGTCTCAACATGGGTTGCGAAAACACTATGAATGTCAAACCACCCATTTTTAGGGGTTCGCTCGTAACGGGGAACATATCCACGGCAATTTTGCCATTTTGTCCGTAGTCGGAAACATATCATACTGATTTTTCTCCTTTTGTCCGTTCGTGGAAACATATCAAAGCCGATTTTAGGCTATGAGCGTACACGGGAACATATCCATAATAACTTTTAACTATATAGCCTAATTATCAACACCATTATATAACCGCATAAACTCACTTGCATATTTGGACACAAGAGTATGATCCAATGCTGTAGATAACTCTTCATCATTATTATTTGCAGTCGGTGTCCAATTATAAGAACCGCTCATAACATAATCCATATCAATAATACAAAATTTCTCATGCATTCGGTTATAATCTCTATATCCCCATCTAGGAACAACTTTTATATCAAACCCTTCTGCTTTTAATTTTGATACCATCTCATTGTTTGAATCTTCTTTGGAAACAATAATCCTAACATTCAAACCTTGTTTTTTCTTCACAAGTAATTCTTGATGAATTGCTTCATTTGAAAACCAAGCAACCGCAGCCCAAATAATAAATTTCGCATCACGTATACCTTGAATAACAGTATCCTGTATTTCATCAAAAACTACATCATATTCCTTGACTTCTTCCGGTGTATCCATAACTAAAGGACGAATTTCAACTTTTTGTAAAGCTAATTCATCTGACTCCTCATATACAAACCTAACCAACCTACTTATTTCATCCTCAAGCTCATAAGCCGCATCCAACAAAGGAACTGGAACTCTTATCTCGACAACTTCCCAATGCTGTCCAGAACGACCATGTGAGGCAAATGCATATTGTGGAACAAAATTAACATCTGCTCGACCTAACAATCTTATTAAATCATCTCTCCACTCGACCGCTTTGTAATTCTTATCATATTTAAGGACTTCTATCATAGTCTTTATAAAAGCAGTTCTAACCATATATAATCATCCTTCCCGTATCCACTATTTCTCTTTTACATACTTTCCACTTTTGATTCTCTGGTCTTCTGGTTTTTCTGCATCTGCCGGGATAGCCCAATATGATCCAATCTTGGTAGCACCAGGAATACGGTCTTCAGAACACAGTATCTGTATTCTTCTGACGGAAATACCCCATTTTTCTGATGTTTGTTTAATTGATAAATACTCCATGTTAAACCTCCAAAGAAACCGAAAGTGAAACTAATCTACACTTAAATATTATATTCCAAACCACGAATAAAATCAATCTAAAGTGTCTCCGCTCCCGGACCGTACAGCTTCGTTAGGACAATGATTGTGATACAAAATAACGATGAACCCTTTTTACAAGAAAAGGTAGGTTCATTTGAACCCACCCTGTAAAAAGCCTATATTCTTCTCATTCCAGCAGATAATACTGCCATTGCTTCCATGTAATCTGGTTCTGTCTCAGTTACTCCATTTGGATTTATTTCATCTCCATCCAACAAGTCATTTGTAGTATCTCTTGTACGAACCGAATTATTATAAACAATCTTTTTTTCTTGTGCATCACCTGATGGTGCAGAGAACTCTGTTCCATGTGTCGTAACAGTATAATTTTCTACATCTCCATTTTCATCAAGTTCAATTAAATAACTCCCCGTCTGCAATGCCATTTTAGCTTGCAAATAACTTTCTCCAAGAGACATTCCTATTGCCGTATCCGCAGAATCATAGTTTTTCTTCCAATCACTAACTTTTTTCATGATTTCAGATGCAAAATCACTATCTGCTTCCATTTTCTGCTTAAGGCTTTCTGGCATCAAAATTGTGATTTGAGAATCTTCAATACTTTTCGCACCTTTCTGTGCATAATCTGACCATTCAGAAATATCTGGGCCTTTAGCTTTCCAATTATTTAAACACTCTGCATTTGTTGCTTCTTCAAAATACTTCCAAAACGGAAAATCATTTCTATTCCAATCTTCCTTCCGAATATTGCAATCCCCCGCTTTTATTTGCACCTTATACCCTGCAAAAGCTGTTATATTACTAATATCCATCAAATTCCCTTTCCATAGTCAATCTATCATTCTGAATAGAGGTGCCCATCTCTGAACGGGGCGGGGG
>R24__coassemble_505_pt1 | contig 26140 bp, 30 predicted proteins | sample R24__metabat2_high_PE_052 | metagenome-assembled genome bin R24 | reverse complement strand
ACAGGACGTTTCTCTAATAGCATCAAGACCAAGGATAATCTGATCTTTAAGAAGGGTGACGTTGAGATCGTCCTTAGTGTAAATGAACAGAGACTCCTAAAGCTGTTCCTTGATAACAAGGGCCGCGTGCTCACAAGAAACATTTTGATGGACAGACTCTGGGGAAATGACGGCGAATTCGTGGATGAAAATGCCCTCTCAGTTACCATTAATCGTTTGAGAAGCAAGATAGACGGCGGTGCAGATGTGAAGCATATCAGCACAGTTTATGGACAGGGATACAGATTCGACTAAAACTTGATTCAACTTAATTTGATTCAGCAAAAAAAGGTGAAAAGTATGTTTGAGAATAGAACTATAGCCAGACTTGAAGAGATGCTTGATGCAGCTATAGAAGGAAACTTTGTTGAAAGTGAATATGATGAGACCAAGCTCTCCAGGCTCGAGTCCAGATGGAAGGAGTTCCTCGGCAGTTCGGCTCTGTCCAATCAGAATCTTGAGGCAGAAAGACATAGACTTGAGGAATTCATATCTGATATATCACACCAGACAAAGACTCCAATGACAAATATCAAGATGTACACAGAGCTTCTTAAAGAGGAAGCTGCCCGCGGGGAAGATGCATCTATCGAGAGGATCTGCAGTTATGCGTCAATGATAGATAAACAGAACACACGACTTGAGTTTCTGGTAGATTCACTTACAAAGCTGTCTCGACTGGAAAATGGAACTCTAGCGGTTGTTCCTAAAGAAGAACAGATAGATAAGCTGATCACTACTTCCATCTCAGCTGTTGAATCCAAGGCAAAGCTAAAGAATATATCCATTACTCATAAGAAGGACGAAACACTTAAAGCGTCCTTTGATCTTAAGTGGACTAACGAAGCACTTATCAACATTCTCGACAATGCCGTAAAATATAGTCCTGAGAATGGCGCTATAGAAGTTTTTACTGTTCAATATGATATGTATCAGGCCATTCACGTAGTTGATAATGGTCCCGGAATCAGTGAAGAAGATACAGCAAAAATCTTCGGTCGATTCTATAGAGGTAGCGAGGTTCAGCAGGAAGAAGGAGTCGGTATAGGACTCTATCTTACAAGAGAGATCGTTGCCAAAGAAGATGGCTACCTTAAGGTTGTTCCAAACAATAAGCGCGAAGGCGGCGAGTTCATCGTCTACCTACGTAGATGATTCAACATAAAAAAATAACAAAATATAATCCAAACCCCAAGGTATTTAATACCATAAGGTTTGGATTTAGAGTATCATTTATTTGTCTGCACCGGCTTTGTAGTTATAGATTGGCTTGATTATCTTATCGATTTTTACAGTTGGTTCTATAACAGAAGCAATATCATCAATTCCTCGATAGGCGAAGGGACTCTCATCAAGAGTATCCTTATTGATACATATAGAGTAGATACCCTCCATAGCCTTCTTGAATTCTGATACAGTATGATGTTCTGCAACCTCAGAACGGCTGTATATTCTTCCAGCGCCGTGTGGTGCAGAGTAATTCCAGTCAGGATTACCAAGTCCAGTTCCAAGGATTATTCCATCCCTCATATTAATAGGAATGATCACCTTTTCACCTTCTTTAGCACTGATAGCCCCTTTTCTTAGTATCGGTTTACTACTAACTGAAAAATCAACATAGTTATGAATACTTGTAAAGCTGTCTATCACTTTCCATTTCATTCCACTGACAATCGTTTCGATCATAGCCTCTCTATTGACCCGGGCAAACTCCTGTATGATCTCGATATCATGAAGGTAGTCCTCCATTAATGCACCAGTAAGACAAGTCATCTCGTATGGCGCATACCCCTGCTTCTTCATTTGGATCTCTTTTTGTCCAGTTCTAAGGTAGTACTCAGCCACCTCCATCCCCAGATGTCTGCTTCCAGAGTGAACAACCAGGTATGTATTTCCTTCGTCATCCTTATCCAGTTCAATAAAATGGTTTCCCCCGCCAAGGGTTCCGATGCTGCATCCTGCCTTCCTTGCGTTAATGTGCCTATAACATCTAAGCTCCGACAGATCGACTCTGTCAGCATACTTATGCTCCTTCTTTCGGATCCTTGGACCTACAGGAACATTATCCCTAATTACTGTATCCAGCTGCTGAAACTGAAGTGCCTTTGTTTTCACCTTAGCGATAGTCATTCCACAGCCGATATCAACGCCCACCAGACTTGGAAGTATCGAATCCCCTATAGTCATGGTAAGACCAATAGTTCCAACCTTTCCAGGATGAACATCTGGCATCACCCTTATGCTGCTTCCTTCTGCACTTGGATGATTTGCAATCATCTGAAGTTGCTTCCTTGCATAATCTTCAAGAGCGTAAAGCTCATTTTCTACCGTATAAACGATAGCATTTGTATACTTTCCGTATATTGTAATCATATATTAATCCTTTCCATTTTAACTTCTTTTCTTATTCAAACTTTTCTTTCTTCCACTGATCATGCCTATCCTTGTCCTTCTGTCTTTTCTCTCGTATAGACTCTCTTTTTTCTGAACTCTTTCTTGGTCTATACTTAGGACAATTCTTGCATTTTTTTAAATCAACTTTTACATATCCCTTTTTACAATCCGCATCCTTACACACATAGTAGATGCATGGTTCTAATCTATCTTTCATTTCTATCTCCTAATTTATTGCATAAGAAAAACACCCCCTTGGTATAGTCTTTACGCCATACCAAAAGAGGTGTTAGTTATCCTTAGTTAGTATTTAATTACTACTATCTACCCCTAGACTCTCCAAGGACAACTAATGCCTCAATGTTTACTATTCTGTTGTTTCGATTAATTGCAAGCATAGTGTCCTCCTTTCGTCTCTATGTCAATCTGTTACTAAATCTTTAAAATCCGCGGAGCCTCGTGCTGCTCCAAGTCCGTAGTATATCACGAATATAATGAATGTCAATTATACCAACGGTATAAATCAGGTTACAACCATTGTATAAATGCCGTCTTGTCTTCGCTATTGTATCCTGCATTCCGATAGAAATTCAGCGTCGACTCTCTCTTTGAACCAGTGAGAAGCATCATCTTGTAGCAGTTCTCAGCCTCCGCAATGTCTTTCGCAAAGTTAAGGCACTCTGTAGCATAGCCCTTTCCTCGATAGTCACCATGGGTGACCACATTTTCCACGAAAGCGTATGGGCGAATGTTTCTAGTCAAGTTCAGGATGATAACGCATACGCAGGATGAAACTATCTTTCCATCAATTTCATTAACTAATATATGATGATTCTTGTCTGTGATTATGGCATCCCACACATCCTTCAGATGCTGATCCATCTCCGGAACGCCGTCCTCATGCAGATATGTATATAGTTCCAGCAGTTCATTTATTTCTTCTTTTCTTACTTCTCTAACCATTTCAGCACCTCGATGGTGCAGCGGGGTCCGTCCCCACTGCACTTTCTTCATATTGTGTTTCCAATTGTACCATATATTATATACCCGCCTCCACTTGTATATGATAAAATAATAGGGCAAAAAAAGTCGAGAGTTTAGATTCCCCTTTAGGCTATTATAAGCGTGCAAGGGAGGTAAGACAGATGGAAGAACAAAGAAAAGCTGTACGAGAAATGCAGGATTATATAAGTGAACATATCAGCGAAGATATCACCATAAGTGATCTTGCGAAACACGTATCCTTTTCACCGTGGTATGTCAGGAAGCTTTTTCTGAAGCATGTGGGGCTAACACCAGCAGTTTATATCAGGCGCCTTAAGCTGTCAAAGTCAGCCCTGAGACTTCGGGACGAAAGCTGTCAGGTTCTGGACATCGCCATGGATATGGGATTTGGAAGTGTTGATGGATATCAGCGAGCATTCAGACGTGAGTTCGGCTGTAATCCTAAAGAATACTCAACCAGCCCGGTACCGATCTGGCTTTTTACTCCTACACTAATAATAGATAAAGAAAGGAATCAAAACGATATGAGCGAGATAAGAAATGTATTTATTCAGGTAATTGAGAAGCCAGCAAGAAAGGTTATCATCAAGAGAGGAGTTAATGCAAAGGAGTACTTCAGCTACTGCGACGAGGTTGGATGTGATGTGTGGGGACTCCTCACAAGCATTAAGTCTATAAGCGGAGAGCCTGTATGTATGTGGCTTCCTGAGCACCTTAGAAAGCCAGTGACAAATGAATATGTCCAGGGTGTTGAAGTAGAAGCAGACTACGATGGTCCTATCCCTGAAGGTTTTGAGATCATCGATCTTCCAGCATCAACTTTCCTTCTTTTTAGAGGAGAGCCTTTCGCTGAAGAAAACTATGTAGCTGCCATCACTGAAATCTGGGATGCTGAAAAGAAGTATAATCCTGACTTCATTGGATATGAATGGGATGACAAAAATCCTAGAATCCAGCTTGAGCCTGTTGGTGATAGAGGATATATTGAACTTGTTCCTGTAAAGAAAAAGTAATTCTCCTTAAAAAATGCAGCAACGGGACTGGTATATTAAAATAGCTGGGATGAATAATCCCAGCTATCTTTTTATCTTTATGTGGTTATATATGTTATTGATCTATCTCTTGGCTCCTGTAAGATGTGATATATCAGCATACACAGGAACGCCGTCTTTATACTCCAGCTCAACTTCTCCACATACCAGTGGACGAACATATTCTATCATTTCTGAAGTAACATCATTTCCTGATTCACTGATCCACTCGATTGGAACCTGCTTAACCTGATTAGCGATTCCGCCTAGTTCAGCTGTCTCAATCTTATATTCATAAGGCTCGTTGGATGTACGGACTATAGTTGTCATATATCCCGTCTTACCCATTTCAGCATACTCAACAGCCTTCTCACCCAGGAGTTCAGACTCCTCAAGGTCAGCTGCAGATGCCATATGAGCCGCACATCTCTGAAGGATGTTAATCTCAACAGAACGGCACTTAACTCCTATTTCTTCTTTCACAAGATTTTCCAGAATCTTTCCAACACCAGATAACTGAGCATGACCAAACTTATCACATGCTGCCTGAGTTGCAGAAAGATATGTTCCGTTCTCATCCTGCAGACCTTCGGAGAGTGCAACAACTACGTTATCAGTTGTCTCCAGCACTTCCTTAACGTCATTTAAAAAGCTTTCTGTACTGAAAGGAACCTCAGGAAGATAAATAAGCTGTGGGATATCACTGTACTCATTTCTCGCAAGAGCTGAAGCAGCAGTAAGCCATCCCGCATTTCTTCCCATAATCTCTACTAATGTTACTGTTGGAGTTTTGTATACGGATGTATCATGTGCAAACTCCAGCATCGACGCAACTATAAACTTCGCTGCCGAACCAAAGCCCGGTGTATGATCTGTATTTACCAGATCGTTGTCTATAGTTTTAGGAACTCCCGCAAAACGGATATCAGTTCCAATCCTACTACCATATTCTGCTAGTTTGGATATCGTATCCATAGAATCATTTCCACCAATGTAGAAAAATGCAGCCACCTCGTATCTCTCAAGAATCTCGAAAATCTTTTCATAGATTGACGGATCCTCATCCACTGCCGGCATTTTATACCTGCAGGATCCCAGATAACTGGATGGTGTCGCATAGATACGACTTAATTCTTCATCACTTAAATCCTCAAGATGGATGAAGTCTTCTTTTAAAACTCCGCTTATTCCATAAAGCGAACCAAATACTTTATCATAGCCTCCACCGGATAACGCTCCTTTAATAACCCCAACAAGCGATGCATTGATAGCTGTTGTAGGTCCCCCTGACTGAGCAACTATGATATTTTTCATTTACTGCAGTATCTCCTTATGTAGTTTATTTGTGTACGATGTGACCAGCAACGCACACCACGCTACTATAACACCTGATACCGCATCGTTCAATACTGAATATTAAAATCCTCTCAACAATTGCCCTAGACGTATGGCTCAATAAACTTCTTTATGAACACTATACGGTCTTTTGCTCTTGGGTAAAAAGAAGATGTAATAGCTACCACAAGTGACTTGTCCGGATTGACGTATATAATATTTCCTCCGTCACCCATGGCCGCAAACCCGTTATCCTTATCACTGAGCCACCATAAGTATCCGTATGGAAGGTTCATCTTCTCCCATCTGCTATGTTCAGTGGTGCAGTCCTTGACCCATTTTTCTGAAACGATGCGTTGGCCGTTATATACTCCGCCATCCATCATCATCTGTCCGATACGAGCCATCTCAACAGGTGAAAGGAGAAGTCCCCAGCCAGCTGTGTGTGTGCCGGCAGGATCAGCCACCCAGCCCTTCATCGAAGTAGACTTGTAGAATTCCATTTGTTCTTCTTTACTGTCAAATGTAATATCCTGTTTCACGTCTATATCGAGGGGCTCGAAAAGATTCTCCCTGGCAAAGTCCAGTACCGACTGCCCGGTAACATTCACGAGTATTCCGGACAAAACATCAGGACCGATGATAGGCGCATATCTGAACTCACCAACTTTCCCTTTTCCGCCCAGCTTATCAAGAGAAAACTTCACCCAGTCCATGCTGGTAAAGTACTTTGTATATGGATTCATCTTGTATTTGTAAGGAGCCGTCATGGTGAGAATATCTCTAATTGTAATGGTCTGTAAGGTCTTCTCTCCACGCTTAACTGTATAGTCAGGAAAGAAATCCAGCACCTTACGGTCCACGCTATCCAGCAGTCCCTTATCTAAAGCTATTCCATAAAGGATCGATATAATACTTTTGGTTACTGAAAATACATGAATGTGATTCTCTGCTGTGCAGCCCTTAAAATATCTTTCATAAACATTTTCGCCATCCTTCATTACCGCAATACCGAGCATGTTGTCGTAGTCAGTAACGATGGCATGTTCCATCTCCCTTATCTTATCCTGGTTCATATTTCCTCCAAATGATTCCACTATTTTTCGGGTTTCTTTTTGACAGGATAATAAACCTCAGTAATGTTATCTGCTTCGCTGGCCACCTGAGAAGGATCTGTAACATAGACTTCGAATAGTGCATTGGTGCAGCGGTATCCTTCTCGTTCTGCCCATTCAGTCTGCTTGGTATATACAGAAGAAAGCTCCGAATACGCTCCAGTCACAACCGTCTTAAGGCAGAGTCCAGGAGCAAAATCTCTGGTTCCCGTTACCACTTCTTTTACAGGGATAGCGAACTCCGTATCAAGTCCTGCAGGCGTAAACTCAGAACTATGAAAGAGAACCATTGGCGCTCCGCACATAGTCAGTCCATCCACCGCGATCCTTCTGAACAGCTTCTCATAGCAGCTCCTATACTCGTCAGGAAAATCCTCAGAGATTACATTTTTCCTTATGGAAAGAAGGCACATGGTCGGAACCTCAACCAGCTGAACATCGATATCATCCAGATAGGACATGATAGACTTGCCCTGCTCAATGGTGGATATATCACCCTCCAGCTGTGCCAGGATCATGTCATAACTATGCAACTGTTCCTCAATCTCCTTCTTCTTATGAAGAAATGCTGTGTAAAGGATTTCGTCGCCCTGCTTATCTCCGTTAACTATCTCCTTAATTTCCTCCAGGGAAAATGAATACGCCTTCAGACGGTTAATGAAGAGCATCTTTTCCAGCTGATCAACGCTGTAATAACGATAGCCATTTTCTGGATTAACCTCGCTAGGCGTAAGCAGTCCGATCTCCGCATAGTAACGAAGAGTCTTTGTTGATACCTTGCATATGTTTGAGAATTCTCCGATTGATAACATACTTTATCTCCTTGTCATAAAGAACTATAAACCTTACCCTAAGGGGAATGTCAACATACGAAAAAGTGCAATGAGATATTCCCATTGCACTTATATTCTAAAGAGCATTTTCAACTTCAAATGGAAGTCTCGCCAGAATGTCTTTCTGCACGTCGATTCCAGGATAAACCTCAACCAGCTTCAGTCCATTATCGCCTAGCTCGAAGACGCATCTTTCAGTAACATAGATTACTCTCTGACCATTCTTCTTTGCACGCTTAGCCGAGAAGCTGATGCTGCGTACATTCTCAACAAACTTACTTATAGATCCTTCTTCATTGATGATAACCTCTCCATCCTTTTCTTCAACTGAGAGGCCCTTTGTATCGAAAGTAAGACAGAACACAACCGTTCTGGTTTTCGCTGTGATGTTAGCGAAACCACCAACACCTGCGAATGCGCCAGGACCTTTATGTGCATTTACATTTCCGTACTGATCTACTTCCATACCGCCCATGAAGCAGATATCAAGACCACCATTGTTGTAAAGGTCAAACTGGTTGGCCATGTCATATATAGAATCGGCACCGATTACCGCACCGAAAACTTTTCCAGATGCAGGGAAACCACCAACGCCGCCAGACTCAACTGTAAGAGTGATCTTGTCCAGCATGCCATTTATCTTGGCATACTTTGTAACGGTCTCAGGGATTCCAACACCGATATTAACTATGTCATCTTCCTTTAATTCCTGTGCAGCTCTCTTGCCGATTATCTCAGCGCATGGGTTCACAACGCTCTTTGTCATGGTACGCTTTTCAAGCATTTCAGCCCAATCCTGCCACTGAGAAAATGGAATCTCAAAACTACCTGTCAGAGACTCATATGCTGCATGTCTAGGCTCTGGCTTAATAGGAACTATTGCATCTACCAGACAACCAGGAATGATAGTACTGTGTGGACGAGACGGTCTTACAACAAGACGGTCAACCTGAACGATGACAATTCCGCCATTTGCTTTTACCGCCTGCGCGATAGACAGCGCATCACCAGCAGTAAACATATCTTCAAATGATATATTACCCTTCTTGTCTGCAGCAGTTCCCTTGATGATCGCTACATCAATCTTTGGAAGCTTGTAGTAAAGGAACTCTTCACCATCCAGCTCCACATACTTAACCAGAGAATCATCCTTTGATATGTTATTGATACCCGGACCTTCAAGTCGAGGATCCACAAAGATATCAAGACCAACCTTTGAAAGTGCACCAGGAAGTCCACCTGCCTGAGCACGAAGTGCATGTGATATACAACCAAGAGGTAGATTATATGCCTCGAAGCGATCCTCCAGAACCAGCTTCTTAGTACTGTACATTGCTCCAAAATGGCCACAGATTATCTTATCAACTGCGCCCTCTCGAATATATCCTTCAGCAGCTCTTTCCTCATCCCATACCCCAAAACCGGCACTGGAAACGCAGGTAAGATGCTTTGGAGAACCAGTCTCCTTAAATCTCGCATATATTGCTTCGTGAAGCTCCACTGGATTATCAATTCCAAGAAACGAATTAAACGCCAGAGCATCTCCATCCTTGATCAGCTTAGTTGCCTCATCGGCTGTTAGTATCTTATACACCGTATTTTCCTATCCTTCAATTTTTTATTTCGTATTATATACTAACCGTCCAAACTTGCCAACATAAGGTTTCTTGTAGAGTGCTATAGATACTCCATAATACATAAGTGGTGTTAAGAGACAGGTAACAAATGCCATAGCAACAAGGATCTTAGGATTCGTGCAGAGAACCTCTATCTTATTAAATCCGTCCCAGGTTGAAAAAAGAATTGATGCAAAAAGAGGAATCGAACAGAATATTCCAAGTGCCATAATCTTATATAAAACAGCAACACATAATATCTCTAAAACCTGAAAGATCATAAATGATATAAAATATAAATCCAGATTTTCCTCTACCCCAAGTGCATATGCCAGCGCTGTTCTTAGAATACAGAAGAAGACGAAGCCTATCATGTTACATATCAGAATTATAATTGCCATGTTCTTTGTCATCATTTTCTTATAGCCTTCTGACGACTGAATCACACCAGAGAATGTAACTGATGTTATCTGAGCAACAATATAACCACTCAGATAATTTGCCCAGAATCCTCCCAACAACTGATGGCTTCTAAATGGAACTGGAAAGCTTGTAATTAAGCCCGTCCCCAAAAACAGAAATATTGCTATTATAGTAAACACATAATTCTGTGTATATTTTAGTAGCTTAAGAGAATCTCTAATCTTCATACCATTTAACCTCCACAAGAGTTCTAAGACTCTTCAAACTCATAACAGTAAAAACTATTCCAGGAATCAGATAACTTCCACACAGTATCCAGATAAACACCAGCGAACCACTAGCAACTCCAATTGCAGCAGGAATCCCAAGCATCATCATAACGGTTATAAGAATTGTTATTTCATCATTATTCGAAGTATCCCTGCTCACCTGTATCAACAGAGTAGATATCATATAGAAAGTGAAAAATCCGAGACAAGCTGATGAAACTATCCTATCCATCATATCCATGTAATGCCCTGAAATCATAGTCACTAAAACGATACCGCCAAATGTGATCACGCCCTGAAAAACTCGAAGCAGCATCTCTGCATGAATCACTCCCTGGATCAGTTCTTTCCCTTTAGTTGACGACTTAAGCAATTCCTCACTCTTTCCCTTTTCAGCAAATATAGGACCAACTGTAAGTCTGTCAGCAAAAGCATCAACAAGAACCGACACAAAAGGTGTACTGATAAGAAGAGCCAAAACTCCACCCAGGTTATAAGTAATACCAGCAAAAAGTATACTCGCGATTATTAGAACGACTGGATAGACTACATAGCCAAGAAGCCGAATCTTTCTATTAACATATATGTTGTAACTTTTAAATAATCCCATATCAGACTCCTATATCTCAGGCATGCTAATCTTTGAGTTCTGCTTCATTATTGCAACACTTATATCAAAGAGCCCCGGTGTATCAAACTCAACTTCCATACCAGCAAACTTATCCAGATTCTCAGAAAGAGCAACACCTTCAAATCCAAAGCTGTTAGCCTGACAGGTTACAAGATGAGGTTTCGCTGCTGAAATATATTCCTTATCTCCCTTAACAATTATGTACTTCTCCTTAAGATCGGTAACAAAGCCCTGCTCCATAATATGTCCATCGTCGACGATGATTATGTAGTCAGTAACATTTTCCATGTCCGAAATGTTGTGGGTTGAAAACACTACTGACCTGTCACCATCACCTTCAGCAAGATATGCTCTTATCATATCTCCCAGCATATCTCTCATCAGTGGATCAAGTGGTGATGCAGGCTCATCAAGAAGAAGCAGCTTGGTATCTCTGGCAAAAACTGTAGCCAGCATCAGATTACCGTCGGACAGCTTAGATACTACCTTGCCAGTCCTGCCAAATGTAGTCTCATCTATATTAAGAGACTTGCAGATATTATCGAACTTATCAGCATTAAAGTTTTTGAAAAGAACACCCATGAGTTCTCTCACCTGATCACCATTCCAATAAGGAAGGAAGAAATTCTTAGTTCCTGTATAACCGATGGCATCCTTCACACCGCTGTCCTCTATATGACTCTGGCCATCGAAGTAAGTAACATCACCCTTACCATCTCTTCTAATTCCAGCAAGCATATTTATAAGAGTAGTTTTACCAGCTCCATTTTCTCCGATCAAAGCTGTTGCAAAGCCCTTTGGAATATGAAGCTCTGGAATCTCCAGCTTAAAGTTCTTAAAACTTTTTTCAATCCCCTGTCCTGTTATAACATCTTCGTAATTCATATCTATCCTCTCATTCTATTCATCTGATCCCTCAATATATTCGGGATATTTACTCATTCATAAGTGCCTGTAAGGTCTTCAGTGTTTCCCTTAATTCCTTATCAGAAAGCCCCGCAATCTTCGACGCCTTTATAGCTTCAGTAAGTGCCTCTTCCACCCGGCGCATATGCTGCTCCTTTAAGAGCTCACTGTCCTGTGCATTTACAAGGAAGCCTTTTCCCTGAACCGCCGTAACAAGTCCCTCGGCTGCCAGCTCCTCGTAGGCCTTCATTGTAGTGATGACACTTATTCTCAGTTCCTGAGCCAGACCTCTTATAGAAGGCAGATACTCACCTTCCTTTATCTTGCCAGCCAGGATATCACTCTTCAGCTGTTCAGCTATCTGTTTATATATCGGAATACTGGAGTTCTGTAATATCTTCATTCTGAATCCTCCCAACTGTTTATGTGTTATATATACAGTATATAACAGTAAATGTCAATACCTTTAAGGAAACGTTAAGGATAGATCACATTTCCTTCTATAAATAAAAAGAGGAGTTCACTCCGAACTCCTCTCGTTTTTATCCCTCTATAGCCTTTAACAAGCCATCTAAATTAGTAAGATGCAGGTAATGACCTCCATCTACAATTTTAACTTCGCCATTACATTTTTCTACAATATCACTATGCAGCTGTTCCCACTCAGGAATCTGATCACAGTTATCTTTTGAGAGAATATATAACACCTTAACACTCTTTGGAAATGTCATATCATAGCAGTCCCTCATGTTGTCCGCCATCTTCTTTCCTTCTCGAAGCTGGGTATCATTCATCTGATCAGTGGTATATAGCGCCAGCATAGTATCTTTATCATCATCCCTTATAGTAGGAATCTGTTCCAGCACAGAATCAAAACTTACCTCTGTTAATATTCGGTATATTCCTGTATCAACAAGAGTAAATTTAAGCGCTCTGTTAATCTTATACTGCACATCGGGCTGTGTAAAAGTATTATCAATATCTATCTGTCTCGGAACCGAAGCATCAATTCCAATAAATGCTTCAACCTCGTTCTCATACATGTTGCAGTATTTAAGCGCATATATTCCAGCGATGGAATGGCCAATCAGTGTATATCTGTCATAGCCCAGACTGGCCATAAGCCCATGCAGCTCCACGCAGTAATTTTCAGCACTTCGTTCACGAGTTGTCCCATCACTAAGTCCAACTCCCAGGGGTTCAACTATAAGAATGTCGTATCTGTCACTCAGTCTCTTAGCTAAGGTATCAAACTCAAAATGCGCCGACGAGCAGCCATATCCTGGAAGTATAACTGCCAGATTCTCTGCCCCATTATCATAAAAAGTGTAGTTAATCCTTTCTCCTTCGGGAGTGGTGTAATACTCGCCATAGGCATCCTCAACCAGCTTCTCATCTCTGGCGCTGAGGATAACATTTCTCACTGACGTAACTCCAACCAGCACTGCAAGTATTAACAATAAAATACAAAAAAATCTTAATCCTTTAAAAACTTTAGTTTTGTTCATTCTTTTTCCTCGTTTCATTATAGCCAACCATAGCGAGGCAGGTCTTATAAAACGCGGTAATTGATTCCTTTAGATTATAATCTGTTGAAGGATCCATGCTCTTCTCAATAGAGTACTGAAGTGCGATTCCCTTATAAACAGTCATCAGATAGTTGATGAGATCTGGTGTTTTCAGGACAGGCTTTATAGTCTTCTTCTTTTTCTCCGACTCTATATATTCAGCCAGACTGTTGATAAGATATGCAACACTTTCATTTCCCTGTTCACCAGCAAGAGCCATGATATTCTTTACCCTCTCAGGCTCAGTGATACACAGAATATCGAACTGGATCTCCAGCGAAAAAACATCCATCTCACGGGAAGTAATGTATTCGAAAAGAAAGTCCGCTAAACGTTTAAATGTCATCTTCGGCGAACTGTTCTTCGAAGTATCGAAGATCTTCTTCACATCCTCTACATAAGAATTATCCTCATTAATCCGCTTGATAAGATCCGCCAGTATCTGGTCAAGACTGTCATAATACCTATAGATAGCCCCTCTTGCCATACCAGCTCTTTCTCTGACATCCATGAGAGTCATGTTACTTATAGGCTTTTCAAGTGCAATCTTATACGCCGAATCAATTATCTCATTTCTTTTTTGGGTATAATACTCCTCACTTACTTTTGGCATATTGTTCTCCTTGTTTTAAAAATGAACCGCGGTTCACTATTAAAAGTGAACTGCGGTTCATTTTATAACACAGAATTTCATATGTCAATCTCTTTTTATGATCTGGGCATGCCAAATTTTACTTTTTTTCAAAGATACGATAAAATATAGACATATTGTTATTGGGGTGAACACATATGGAAAAGAAGGCTGTTGTAAAGAAAATTATAATGGTCATTTTATTGGTTGCCGCAGTAGCTGCGGCATTCTTTTTTTTAGTGCGTCCTTATAAGAAGACTGTCGCTAAACGCACACATGAAAGCATCGTTTCTTACATAGATGTCAACCTAAGTTATGAAGAAGATTCATATGATACATACATTAGTGATATGAATCAGTTGTTGGAGCTTCCATATATAACTGATTACGATAAAGGACATCTTTATGAACGTATAGCTCAGATCTATAAATTCAAGGGAGACACAATAAGCTTCTACCACTCTCTTGGTAATGCACTCTACTATCTAAACAAATCCGAAGACAAAGCCATAGCAGTAAATATATACGAGGATATAGCGAACTACTATCTTACTGATTGCAATCTCGACCAAGCAAAATTATATGCGAATAAAGCAATCGAAACATGCCCTCTGGAAGAGATACAGGATCCTCAGGTCAGATCCTATGCGTACAGAATGCAGGCTATCCTACTGATAATGGATGGTAAGCTGGACGAAGCCAAAGAGATGATCGATATCTCAACATCTATTCTTCCAGAAAATGCCGACGCACTCTGGCATGACTCTTATGTTGCGATCAACAACATGGTTTATGCCTCTCTTGCATACGAAGACGGAAGATATGATGAAGCTGCTGAGATTCTCGAAAACCATAAGGACAGTCCGTTCTTCTCATCACCTATTTATGCAGATATAACCACTCGTGATTTTGTATTACCTTATTACGATGTAGCTTGCAAGCTTGCCGCGCAGAATAATGATGAAGAAAAACTTATAAGCTACCTTTCTGATTATAAAGCTGCAAGTGATAAGTTTGGTTATCTAAAGCAGGAGCTGAAGATACTCACCGAAATATTAGAAGGTGATTATAAACTATCCGAAAAAACAGAGACTGAAATAAATGATCGTATAATCGAAAACTATAAGACTATCGTAGAAGTCCAAAGTGATGACTATGCGGCACTTATTAGTGCGCCTTTAGAAAGCGGTATCACCGAACAGGCCGAACTAAATGAAGCTCTTGAAGAAGCTCGTCATAAGAACAAGCTCCGTCTTCTTGATGTTTTTATAGCCCTCACAATTCTTCTGATCATTATCTCTATTGTTTCATATAGTTTAAGGGATCCTCTTACCCACGTTGGCAATAGAAGAAAACTTACCTACTGTCTTCTCCCAGGAATAATCTCCTCAAAGAAGGTTTCCTTCATCATGATGGATATAGATAACTTCAAGAGAGTTAATGATACCTATGGTCACGATAAAGGTGACGTGGTATTAAAGCGCCTTGGCATCCTACTCAAGCTGATGCATAACCATAAGAACAAATGTTTCCGTTATGGTGGCGAAGAATTTGTAATGATCGTATACGATAGTGATCCTAATATGGCACTTAGAATCGCTGAAAATATCCGTCGTGATTTCCAGTGGCAAAAATGGGATTTCATGGATGGAGTTACTATAAGTCTCGGTGTATCCACAGGACGTCTTTCCCAGAGCACCCTGGTGGAGGCTGATAAGAACCTCTACTACTCCAAGGAGCACGGAAAAAATGCTGTGTCATATACCGTAGATGGTGAGCCTAAGATCGTTTCATCAGAGAACTGACTTTCTTATCAAGAAGGCTGAGAGCGTAAGAAATTGGAATAGAAAGCGCAAGCACAACTAAAGTAAATAGAGCTACATTTTCTATATAAAAAATTGGCTTCACACCTTCATTGATCATTTTATATCCAAACATATGAATAAAGATTCCGTGAACCAGATAAAGCTCCAGCGTAAATTTCCCAAGAAAGCTGAGAGCTTTATTTCCTATCCTCACCTTCATGCTGATGAGATAATATAACGACATAAACGTTAGAGTATATAAGACCTGAAAGATAGCTGTAACAAGATCACACCTGTATGCATACACAGCATCATAAGGATGATGGAAATACACCAGATAAAAATATCCGGCATTATCACCGAGAAAATATAATACAGGGAATAGAATGATCGTTCCGATCAGTCTAAGAGGATAAAGCTTCTTACAGCTCTCAAAGAATCTGTCTTCATACTTAGATAGAAGAATTCCGATAAGGAACATATGTGGAGTATTAAACCACCAGGTTCCATACTTAAATCTAATGCAGAATAATATATATCCCACAGTTCCCACTGCAACAACAAGAATCCCTATAGAATCCTTCTTAAAAACTCCAAAACCAATATAGAATAATATATACATGAGAATGATACATGGAACATACCAGATGTATGGATGCCACGTATTATGAGAATTCACTGCGAAAGGAGGATCAATAGTAAATGGAATATGCCTCCAGCACATAAACAAGATATATACAAGAATTGTAAGTAACGTAGGTATCAGGATAGGAATAATCCTTACAGGAATAAAACGCTTAAAAAAGTCTGGCTTTGTTTTTGCACTCTTATAAAGACCATACCCCGAACATAGAAAAAACATGGCTACCATAGGATAACCAGCTGTTACAAAAATATCCAACCCATGTCTGATATATTGTGGATTAAGCCACGAAGCACAAGTAGCCTGAGATATATGATGGAACACAATAATCACTGCACAAAACCCCAGATAAGCTTTGGTCTGATCAAAAGACATATTCTCTTCATTCCAGGTCTTTTTCTTACAAACCTTCGCTCCAAAAAACAGCAGTACAGCTAAAGCAACATACCATAAGATTATCATCACCCGTATCTCCAATCATTATATAGAAATCATAAAAAAGAATACTGAATGAATGTATCCGAATTGTTACATGGCCCTATGATAATCCTATTCTTTTCATGTAATCCTCAAATATACATTTGCTTTGTCCGTCTTTTCTATCCTTAAGCTTTTCTTTTGCAATCTCTACGCTTCTGTTACATCCCTCAATGTCGCCAAGCTCATGACATATCTCAGCCATTCGTAAATCCGCTCTATAGCCATGTATCCTATCATTCTTCTTCAGTTCAAGAATTTTCTCTGCATGAATTTTTGCCTGTTCATATTTTCCATTCAGAAAATAGTAGTCATAGTAGAATGATTCTATAGCTGAATCCAATTGTTCACTTTTACCTGCGATTGATTTAAACCTCTTCTTTTCTTTTGCAAGAAGAGTCTCCGCCTGTTCATGATCATTAGTCCATCTACATATCTCCATCCTTGAAGAATAATAAGATACCAAACTGAGCCACGGCTCTCTATCTTTCGGGGCTTCCTTTAAGAGCCTATCCTCATCTAAACTATTAAGCCAGTGAATAGCATTTTCATATTCATGACGATATATATATACGCCCACAAGAATTAACACATTATCCCTGTATTCCGAATAGCACCTCTCGTCTTTTTTTAATTCTTCAATAAATGCAATTAACTTATCTACTAGTTCTGCAGAATAACCATGCATCGACAATTCAGAAAGCAGATCCAACGCACCCCTAACTAGATGTTTTTCTTTTTTAACATTTACAGTTCCAATATTCTTAGGTGCAAAGGAGATTTTAAAGATTACAATCGCAAAAACCAGAGTTAAAACCAACAGGATTATCAAGCAAGGTAAAGCCTCAACTATCTTATCAGCGTATATTCCTCTGGGTATCCCCTCCGATGAATAGTCATAAAATTCCAAGCCAAATAATCCAAAAATAAATAATCCTACGGCACACATTATAATGCCTATAATATCTGACATTGGTGATGATATTAACACGCAATCAGGATTCTTCTCTGGATTATAATAAATATTCACATTATCATGCACTTTAGAAAGTGTCAGCATATTTATCCCAGGAGATCTAAGTGTATTTCCATTAAATGTATATTCCACTATTGGAGCAGCAGCTCTAGTTCCTATCGGAATGACCTTTACAACTTTTCCACTAAGACGTGTCCCCTTCATTTTGAAACTGAATGTCTCAACCACAAAACGAAGTCCCATAAGAAAAATAAGCATTCCAAAAAAATATATCTCGATAGCATCCTTTAAATAATCTAACATTTACTTATTCATCCATTCCTTCTTCTATTGCTTCAAATATCCACGCCTTTTTTTTATTATATCTAATTCGAATACTACTATCTTTTATGCTCTCTGGATCTGGATCAGGTAGCGGATAAAAATCGTACCACTCAAGCCTTTCACCATCTTCTGCATAATATCGCACCTGGTACTCATTATATGGTGCTGAAGTGTAGCGTCCTGGTTTTCCTTTTGCAGCCCTTTCACACTTTCCAGTAAACACCGCTTCCGTCTCTACCCATCCATTCCTTTTAGCAGGATGCGTTATCTTTGAAAAGAATTCAAACAAACCCATAGGTTCTCCTTTTTATCTTTAATCATTCCAGATACAATAATATTCATCGTCATCATCCCAAGGAGTATTTCCCTCTGATGGACCGACGTACTTGACCTCATCACCACGTATGATAATAGAGCACTGATGTTCCGGCTCCCAAGGACATTCTGTTTCTATACAATAACCTATCTCCTCAACATCTGCTTCATCTTCTGGCAGTTCAACATACAATCGAGGACGCGAAAGACATGTTATCAATGATTCTTTAGCATTATATACCTCTACAGCCTTTTCTGTATCAGCCACTATATCATCATATATGTCCATCTCTTTCCACTCGTCATACATGAACAACATAAACTTTGCCAGCTTATCTTGAATGTCATCAAGTATTCGCTGATTCTCACTCAATTTATTATAATGCTCAACACACTTCTCAGCATATTTCTTCGATTCCTCCGAATCGGAAAATATAGTAATACTCATTTTCTCCTGAAACAAAGACTTCGAATCGAACTTTCCTTCAAGCCATCCCATATCATTATCATCTGGTTTCAAATCTCTAATTACTGACATACTACTCACCTTTATTATTTCCTTTACTAACATATCAAAAGTTCACATAGTTATTATCTACAATATACCATAATCATCTTTTACTGAACAGAAATAAAGGAACGCTTCAAGCCCTTAACTTAAAGCGTTCCTCACAACCTTCACTATATATTCTAACTAAGCAATTACTTCGTTCTTCTTCTCTTTCTTCTGCTTCTCAAGTGCTAAATATGACCAATAGCCTGTCTGTACACATGCAAGTAATGATGCCTCTCCAATTGTGCGGCTATCTCTTGTAACGACTCCGTAAATCATCATACCAACTATTGCGATAAGAGCTACTACCATAGCTGCTTTTACTACCATCTTTCCTGTGATTACTACTTCCTTCTTTGAATTATTCATTGTTATATCCTCCATCATTTTATTATTTATTTCTGCGATTTGTTCGCTCTCATTTATTTGATGATTGGATAATACAACAACATTTATTCTTACGTAGCAATTCTGTTGTGAATGAATAAAAAGATGTCGCGATTGGTTATGAGCATCCCGCTTTATAGCATAAACAGCAGTGCAATAATTGGCAGTGCTTTTCTATAATCCTTATTTACAAGCAGGTATACCGCTCCAAAAAGGAATCCACCAAAAGCTGACAGAAGTCCGATTCCCACACTTCCCTTTGTAAAGATATGCATAAGTCCCCATGTAAGTCCTAAGATAATACCTCCATAAGGAAGCTTTTCATTCTTAAACCATTTCTCACAAGCAAGTTGTCCAAAGACAATTACCAGCGAGATTAGAAATCCCTCTGCCATATAATAAATATATTGGAATGAGAACAGCAGCGGTCCTCTTGATTGCCATTCCTTAACAACTTTGAAACCATTCCAGTCGAAATACTTAGCAGCAATATTAACCACAAAGCATACAACGATTGCTATATACTGCCAAGCTCTCATTTTTTCGCCAGGTTTCCATATGTCATAACCGGTTGTTTTTTTACCTATATAAATAACCAATAAACCGGCCGCAACCCACAGTATTACTGTTACTATCCAGTGAATGATACTCTGTGATACCGTGAGATTCTTCATATCAAGTCCGAGTTTGCCTTCAACAAATACAAGCAATAATTCAATAGCAAATGCAGCGCACGCATATAATGCACACCATAAATAGTCAAACCCCGTAACTTTTTTGGCTTCCATTTTAAAACTATCCTCCCAGTCTTTACTATGGCTGTTTCTCCGATAATTTTTTTTCTATGATAATAATTGATTCTTCATTTTCACCAATCATTTCAACAGATATTTTACTAACAATTGTAGAAAAAGAGTCATCAATTCCTTTTATACATTCGTAAGCTTCATTCATTTCATTTTCTGAAGAAAGCTTTCCAACGGTTATATGCGGAATGTAATCAGCCCCCCATAGATCAAAGTTCTTAAATTCATATTTATATAATTCATCATGAATCTGAACGATTTTCTCTTTACCATTTTCTATATCTAAAAACAGATAATTTCCAGATGGATCACTGTGTTTACTAAAGCCTTTTAATTCAACTTCAAAAGGAGTCATATTCATTAATCTTTTATCTAAGATAGATGCAACATCCTCATTACTCATATCTGATTCAAAAGGGAACACTAAAGTGATATGCGGTCTTACCAGCTTTGCCAACGGATCATATTTATTCCTTATATCATCAATGATCTGCATATTATCAAATTCAGGAAATATCATTATAGTTCTATAACTCATATAAAAACTCTATCCGCTCCCTTTATCGTTTAATCTATGTCTTCTCCAACAACCCAAAGCAGTTTATCAGCTGGAACAACCTTGTATTCACCAACGCCTTTTCCTATACGAAGATAAACATTTTTTATACCAGCCTGAATGATCATTCTCGCGCATAGCGGGCATGGTCTTGCTTCATGAATTGAACTGTCTTCCGGATTAATTCCTGTAAGATATAAATCAGCTCCGAGAGTCTGTTCCCTGGAACAGTTAAGTAAAGCATTTGCCTCGGCATGAACTGCTCTGCAAATATCATACCCTTGCCCCTGGTGAAGATTCTTTTCTTTCCTTGGACAATATCCAATATCACAACAATTCTTCTTTCCCCTTGGAGCCCCATTATAACCGGTAGATATTACGGCATCATCTTTTACTATGACTGCACCATACTTTCTTTTTAAACAAGTGCTACGATAAGCAAATACTTCAGCCGCATTCAAATATGTATCAACCTTTGTTACTCTATCCTCATTGGAATTTGTGATTACCATATCTTTTCCTTTACTACTTTAAAAGATCTTCTAATTCAGAAAGCGACAGACCTCTTATCAACAGATTATCATCATTTGAATCAACCGCAAATGCTTCAAGCTTCTTGATAGCATCGAAATAGTCACAGTCACCAATCACACCGTCTTTTGTTATACTGACCAGCATAAGCTTATATTCTGTTACTTCTGTTCCAGATACTGCATAACGTGGAGCTTTAGGAAGAATAGTATCTGTATCCTCTGTAAGTGCAAACGCACCAAATGGACTTCCATCTGGCTTTGAATAAAAGCTTGGATTTGCTTCATAAGCGTCCTCCCAAGTTATAACATTTTCTTTCTTTTCATTTTTCTTAAACTTGTCAAATAAACCCATTGTTTTCATCCTCTCTAAATCTTAGTTTTTAAGGGTAAAATATAGCTTGGTATATTTTATCATATTCATAATCAGAAACATAAGAAAAACTGTATTCTTCCATGTTTATACTTACTTCTCCAAGCTCAGGGTAATTATCAAAAATAGGCATAATCGTATAAAGGTATTCATCTGTTGTCAGGTAGTAATAGTCCTTCGAATTATATGCTTCCAACATCATACTTACAGGACTCTCCCAGATATGCTTACCCATAATTGAATTGGGGTAACTTGCAACGTGTACATCATGCCCATTTATCTTAGCGTTCCATACCCTTCGAGTCGTATGACTACATTTTGTTTCAATATAGCTTTCTTCAACCACTGCATCTGGATCAATAGAACGTGCATATTCGAGAGCATCCTCATAGGAGTAGTGCTTCTTTGAATAGCCTTTAGGAGGGTCGTAAAAATATATAGTAAGCGAACCAATTATCCATATGAAGAAAACCGCAATGATAATAACTATTGCTTTAAGTATTTTCAGAACATCAAAATGTGATTCATAGTTTTCCAATTATCTAATCTTCTTTCCGAACAATCTATAGACTCAGATGTTACCAATAATATGCATCCTCAAACCATCATTCCTATAGGTTTATTATAGTTTATACTTTTGCCCTGAAAATAAATATACCATTGGGCTTACTATTATTATTGACACATAAAAAAATAAATGATAGATTGTTGTTTAGTAACTAAACAACAAGGCAAAAGGTAGCATAACATGGACAATAAAATACTTCAAGAATGTTTGAAACTGATAAATAAATATAATAGCTTCGATAAGAAAGCAAGAAACTATGGGACAGATAAGTTGTTATATCCGTCTGAAATTCATGTGATTGATGTAATCGGAATGAATGAAGATATGACAACAACAAAGATAGCTGAGAACCTGGGAATTACAAAAGGTGGTGTGTCTCAGATAACAACTAAGCTTATTGATAAGAATCTGATTCAGAAAAAAGATGGGAAGGGTATAAATGAAGTTTATTTAACTCTTACCGAAGAAGGAATGAAAGCTTATCACGGCCACCGTAAGTTACATGAGCACATGCATTCAAAGATGAATAAGTTAATCGATGAAATGGATGATACAACGAAAGAAGCCCTTAATATTTTTTTATCCGAATTAAATAATGAGCTGACAAGATTGGAGAAAAAATAATGGTTTATACATCTGTAAAAAATGAAGGCTTTGATGGTGTTTTATATCAGGCAGATAATAGAAAAGATAAAGTTGTCATAGTTATGTCTGGTTCCAATGGTGGTCTTAAGATGACAAAGCAGGTAGCCGAATCTTATTATAAAAATGGAATTCCTGCTTTAGCTCTTGGTTTATTCAATACAAAGGAAACTCCAAAAGAACTGGTCAGCGTACCTGTCGAATATGTTGAAAATGCAATTAAGTTTTTAAAAAAACAAGGGTACAAGAAGATAGGCATTGATGGAATGTCTAAGGGAAGTGAGATGGCTCTGCTTGCCGCTTCTATACTCCCAGATATTTCATGTGTCATCGCAAGAGTACCATCTTACTTTGTCAGTGAAGGACTTGCTGGAAAAGGAAATAAGAGAGCCCCATCCGGAACATCTTGTTGGAGCTATAAAGGAAAAGATTTTCCTTACGCACCTTATAAAACACGAACGTTTAATCTCTTAAAAATAATAAAGGAAGAAAAAGAATTAAAGCTTATAAGAATAAACGGTGATAAGGATGTAACACCGGAAACCATAATCCCTGTAGAACGAATTAATGGTCCAGTGCTACTTATATCATCAAAGCATGATGAAGTATGGCCATCCTACGAGAGCGCTACAATAATAGATGATAAACTGAATTCAGTATCATTTCATTATACACATAAGCATGTTGCCTTAGAGTATATGAGTCACGCTGCAATAACACATGTTTCCTGGTTGATAAAGAAAGGATTCAAAACCGAAAGACAAAATCCGAACGAATGTGCACAGGATAGAATCAAAATGAAGCAGGAAATATTAACCTGGGTAAATGATATATGGCAATAAGTATTAGTGTGTTGTTAGCCAGCTTTTTACTATGCTTTCAAAGATTTCCGGCTGCTCTATCTGGAGATTATGGCCTGCATTTTCTACCGCAACATATGTTGAATTCGTATACTTTTCCATAAGATCAAACTGATCTTTATATCCGACCTCTGTATCCTGTTTTGCAGTAATGATGAGACAAGGAATCTCACAAGGTTCTTCCATATCATCAGGATCAAAAGAGAAGCTTCCTTCAAGTTCATTATTTAAGAAATCCCAATCTGCACTTTCCAGAGCAGGCATCAGATATTTCTCATATCTTTCCCAGACGTCTCTGGTAAGAACAACATTCATGAGGGTAAAACTATCTCGTTCTTCTTTGGATAATGAGCTCAGTAATTCATCATCTTTCTGTACAACCTTAAGTTCTTCCACACGCCCTTGTTTTACTCCTGGTATCATACAAGGAACCAACAGAATTATCTTATTAATCAGCTCCGGAAACTTATTAACGAATCCTCGTGTGAGGAGGCCTCCATAGGACTGACCTATGATCATAAAAGGCTCCTTTATCACATCAACAGCAAACTCATGTAACAGTTTTAATATATCATCTGAATTCATAACATCACCATGTTCAGAATCACCCATTCCCGGAAGATCTATATAGAAACGCTTATATCCTTCTACCTTACAAAAGATTGGTTCATAAGCTCCTTTCATAGTGAGCTTACTGATTCCCCAACCGTGAATTATCAGAACCGGTTCTCCTTCACCAATTACTTCATAATCTATTATCCCGTATTTCATATATCATTACCTTGCTTCCTTCGGCTCACTCTTTACGTCAGGTTCTTTTGTATCCTAAAACTGTTCCCAATGGATCTGCGCATCATAATCAACATCAATCTGCTTGGTAGCAGCCGCATCCTTAGCAGGTCGTCCAATCCCTATAAAGCATGGAATCAGATATTCATCAGGTATATTTAAAGCTTCTTTAGCTACCGCCTCCTCATTTCCCAGGGGGATTCTGACATTGCATCCGTACCCCTCTGATGTTGCCGCAAGCCACACATTTTCAATGCTGCACCATATAGAAGCATAGCAATTAAGATCTGATAAACAAGTTGGATTCAGAATATCTACCTTCTTCTTCATTAAAGGAATAATGATTGCAGCAGCATCGATCAACATCCTGTATTGTTTAGGTACAGCAATCTGATAGCTCTCCTTCTGAACAGGGTCAGAGATAAATGTCATCGCATCCACATCCTTTACCGTAAGGTTCTTAGGAACTCCCTCTATAACACTTCTCATCATCTCTTTATCTGTCACCACAACATAGTGCCAATCTCTGAAATGGTCATTTGCAGGTGCCGAATACGCCGCCTTAACTATTTTTTCCATTACATCTTTTGGAATACTCTCATCTTCAAAGTCTCTTACACTATGCCTAGCATTAATTACTTCATAAAAATCCATACTTCAACTCTCCTTATATCTCAAACAATTCAATCAATTTAATCAATCTGATCAATTTAATTAATTTAATCAATTTAATTAATCTGAAAAATGCATCTTTCGTTTACTACTTCATAATATCATTAATAATATATACTGGGAAATGAATTTATGTTATTATTTATAATCAAATGGAATAAATACATTTTATAAATTTAGACGTGATTTGAACTGCAAGAAGAAGGAGAATTCTATGACAACATCTCAGCTTGAATGCTTTATCAGCCTGGCCAACACCCTGAATTATATGAAGACTGCAGAACAGCTTGGTCTCACACAGCCTGCTGTATCAAAACAGATACAGACTCTCGAAACAGAGCTGAACTGTAAGCTCTTTAACAGAACAACCAGGTCCGTAACACTGACAAAGGCTGGTGCAGCTTTTCTTGCGGATGCGAATACAATAATAGACACCTTCTATCACTCAAAAGAACGCATCTCTAACTATCAGGAACAGGTGCTCCACTCGCTAAAAATTGGTTATATGGATCCACACACAGTATATCTAATAAGCCGAATTCTTAAGCCCCTCATAACATCAAAGCCAAATGTTATTCCAGAATTTACTCAGGATCAAACAGACGCCAACCTAAGCCGACTGGTTAACAGCCAGCTGGACCTGATCATCGGAATGAAGGATGCGAAGTTTGTAGATTCAAATATTACATTTAGCAAGTTATATGATGAAGAATTATTCTGCGTAATGCATAAAGAACATCCCTTAGTAAAAGATCTTAAGAAGCATAAAAAAAAGACGGTAACCACACAAGATCTGTGGGATTACCGCCAGATTATTTCTGTTCCTCCATATCTGATTAGGAACCTTTTTTCAAGAAGACGATACATCGTCCCTGTGAATGAAGATATAGATAATGCTATATGTTCAAATGCCTGCGAGGCATATGGTCTGCTCCTTGCAAACTTTGGATATGCACTTCTTCCAGGTCATGAAATACTAGATCACAAAGATCTTGTCACATATAAGTGGGAGGAATCTCCTCACGCACCTTTCGGGATCTACACCAAATCGTCCGTCCTCAAAGATAA
>R24__coassemble_503_pt1 | contig 26152 bp, 23 predicted proteins | sample R24__metabat2_high_PE_052 | metagenome-assembled genome bin R24 | reverse complement strand
GTAAAATCAAGGGGGTTCTGCTTAATCAGCAGACACTAATTAAACAAGAAGTAGGTAAATATATAGCACTACATTACATTCCAGAAGAAGATATGCTTCTTGGAGCTCCATCGATTATGGATGAAGGCATCGTCGATGAAGATGACTTTGACTTAGAATGCAAACTCGAAAGGTACAAACCTAAGCGTAAGGCATATTTTTCAAGTGTTGCAAGTGCGCCGAAGGAGTCAATGCAATTAGAGGAATCTTCAGTTCCACCTAAACCTCGAAGACGTCGAATAGACGACCTAATGGATGAACTTGACGAAACCTTCTCCCAGCGTCTTCTTCGCCTCATAGAAGAGAGAGGACTCAAAGACTCTGAGGTATATAATAAGGCATTTGTGGATCGGAGGCATTTCTCTAAGATTCGAAATGATGCTGATTATACACCAACAAAGAAGACAGTACTTGCGTTTGCTATAGCACTGGGACTTTCTCTTGATGAAACAAAGGATCTGTTGGATACGGCAGGCTTCTCATTATCCAGAAGCTCTAAGAGAGATGTCATAGTCAGATATTTCCTGGAACAGGGAATCTATGACATGTTTGAAATTAATGAAGTACTTTATGATTACGGTGAACCAATATTTGAATAGTTATCGGGGCCATATGTCGCCCGCCAAGCGACCAGCTTGTTAATTCTTTTTTCTATAATGTGATTACAAACAAACCTAAGGAGGTAAATCATATGAATAAGGAATTAACAGAGCTGGTTTTTATTTTAGACAGAAGTGGATCTATGGCAGGTCTCGAAGAGGACACAATAGGCGGATTTAATGGAATGATCAAGAAACAGAAGAAAGAAGGAGAGCAGGTAAATGTAACAACTGTTCTTTTCGATGATAAGATTGACGTGATACATGACAGATTCTCTATTGATATTATCGAGCCTCTTACAAGTGATGATTACTATGTAAGAGGATGTACAGCACTTCTAGATGCAGTGGGAACATCTATCAAAAAGATTGAGAATGTCCAGAATCATCTTCCAGAGGCACATAAGGCGGCACGAGTTATCTTTGTTATAACCACAGATGGCTTGGAAAACTCTAGTAAAGAGTACAATTATCCTAAGATCAAACACATGATTGATGCCAAGAAAGAGCTAGGATGGGACTTCATATTCCTGGGTGCCAATATTGATTCAGTAGCTGAAGCATCTAAAATGGGAATCTCTAGGGACAGCGTAGCAAATTTTGAAAACGATAGCGCTGGAATTGCTACTAATTATGCAATGCTTGGTGATGTTATCTGTGAAGCTGCTAGAAGCAGAGAGTCAAAAGGGTTCCGTGTACGTAGTGTTAAAGCAATGCGAGATGAGGCAGAGAAAAGAATTAAAGAATAAAAAACGATTTGAACGACTTCGATATGTCTGGCATATTTATTGACCAAACTATATGAGAAAATGTGATTATCAGAAATCTATTTATCATGAGAGGAGGTTACATATATGGTTACTAGACATGCAAAAAGAAGGTTAAAGCAAAGAACTGGGGTTAATGGTAGTCAGGGAAATAAAGTTGTTTCTCGAGCTTTGAATGAAGGTATACGACATAGTCAGGCAAAGGGACGACTTAAGGAATGGATGGATGCAGAGTATCTCAAGTATCAAACAGCCAATAACTGTCGATATTATGCACATAAACTCTATATATTCCATAATCATATACTTATTACCGTGTTGGATGCAGATGACTGGTTTGATAATAGTCTTAGAGATTATGTGATAGATGACAAAGTATATATAGAATATCGAAAGAAAAGATATTCTAGACGTAAGAATCCTTCTGAGGAAAAGCAGAAACTTGCTGATGATCTGAATAGATTTATACCACAGGAGATAGCAGAAAAGTTTGAAAGCTTGGAGATACCAGCACATCTAGTAAACGTAAAGGTATTAAAAGACTTTACCATAGAGGTTTCATATAAACCGAATGGTTTAGTTAAGCTAAGCTACTTTGAAGAACTGCAAGAATTTGCAAAGGAGAAATATGGCTTAAATATAAGGGTAAAAGCAATATATGATGTTATGTTGTCAGTACCAGTCTTGTATGAAGAATAAAATAGAGTAAAGTAGACGGAGAATAGGGGATATTCTTCATTATATATATGATAATGGTAATGCATTTGGTAAAAAAGGATTTGGGTGGGCTGCGATTCCTAGTATCCTTGATGGTGACTTTAATAAGCAGAATTAATTATTTGATAGTAACGCCTGTTCATGGCGAGTCTGGTTTCGGCTGGATAACCTCCGTGACTCTTTTTTCAATATGCGTAGGCGATGTGGAGCATTCACCAGGTTGCAGGCGTTTCTTTTGTATTTATAAGAATCAATAAATAAAAGCATAAGGAGGCTATTTTGAGCAGGAAACTTGATGTATATAATGCATATTTTGGTGATTGTATAATAATTAAAGATAAATCTGATAATACGAATTTATTAGTTGATTTTGGTATACATTATAATTCAGATATTCGTCATCTGAATTATGGGAATCGTGATCAATTGACTGAAAAAATAGCAAATGATATAGCTAATCGATATAATGGAAATAAAATCAATTTATTGATTTCACATTTTCACGAGGATCATGTGAGTGGTTTGGTATATATGTGTAAGAGTGGAGATAAAAAGTACAAGAATTTATTTGGCAATGCGTATATCCCCAATATATGGAATAATCCATTTCTTGTCGCAGCCACTTTGTTAGAAGAAATGCTTTTTGAAATACAATTAAAAAAGTATCCAATGCCAAGAGCTGGCAAAGCTATTTCTCTTTTTGATGTGTTAGATTTTCTTTGTGTAAATGTAAAAAAGGTTTTTCTTCTTAATAGAGGAAATAAATTTGAAGATGAAAAGTATATTGTGTTGTGGCCACCAATTAATGATGTAGAAAAACGTAATATTTCTGATTTGTTAAATGAATTTAATATTCCTCGGAATATTGGAGGTGGATTAGTTGAGTTAACTAATAGTGTCTGTAAATTTGTTCGTTATCAATTAACTAATGTTTCTGATTATCCTGAACATCCACAACAAATCTTTTTGAATAGAATTGAAGAAATGAGATCAATTTATGATGAGTTAATTGAGATTCTAACAGAAGGTTTAGATTTAGGGGAAGATGCTATAAACGAAACTATAAAAAAATTAAAAAATTATAGTCATAAGTATAATGTTGTATTCCAGAATACAGAAAACGGTAATGATAATGTATTGTTTACTGGAGATGTAGAACAATCACATATGAGAAAAATAGCAATTAGAACTGGAGTTGAAACTGACTTGTTCTGCCAATATAAGTATATTAAGATACCACATCATGGAACAGAAAGGCATTACTTTGATTTTGTACCATATAACCCACAAAATATAATCATCACTAATGGTAAAGTTGATGTGCCAAATTCCCAATCATACAAAATATGTATTGGTTATAGTAATATAAATTCTTTACATATTTGTTCAAATTCTAATCATTGTAAAAATTGTGTATCTTCATGTTCAAAATCTGGATCAATGTATTGCTCGAATTCAAGTAACATACTTATATATCCATATTTGTATAGGAATGTTTGATTTTATCTATGTGAATAGAGGAATTATGAAACTTGTTTTATATAACTAAGAATTAGGTGTATATATGGGACTGTTTGATATTGATGATGAAAAGCTACAGGCTCTTTATCATAGAGCTTGGTTGGAAGCAAATAGAGGGTATGTTGATCCAAGAAAGTATTCGTATCTTGATCATGCAATTATTCAATATGCTAGAACTTATGGTTGTACATATGATGAGGCCTTTATATTAGCTAAAACTGGTAAAAAACTTTTTTGATTGAATTGGATGAGGGTGATTTATGGGCGATATTATCGAATTACTAAAAGGGGATATTACAAAAGATCATGGTGTTGAGGCTATAGTGAACGCCGCCAACACATCTCTTCTTGGTGGAGGTGGTGTTGATGGTGCGATTCATCGCGCTGCTGGTAAAGAACTTCTGGCTGAATGCAGGATGTTAAATGGCTGTAAGACTGGCCAGGCGAAGCTTACTGGCGCTTATAATATTCCATGTAAATACATTATTCATACACCTGGTCCTGTATGGAATGGTGGAAGGTATCATGAGGCAGAACTGTTGGCGTCATGTTACAGGTCATGTCTTGAGATTGCCTTAGATAAAGGTATACGGAGCATTGCATTTCCTTCCATATCCACGGGGATTTATGGTTATCCGTTGAAGGAAGCTGCTGAGATAGCTATTGGTGTGGCTCGTGAGATTTTAGAGGAGAATCCTGGGAAGTTTGATGTGATCAAGTGGGTTCTCTTTGATGATAATACCTATAATGCTTATAAGTTGGCGTTAGAAGGGCAGAGCTGATGAAGAAAAAGATTCTTATAATTGCAGCAGTATTTGCGTTTCTCGCATTACTGCTGATTATATTTGTCCCTCGTGATTTGTATATTGTTACTACTACATCCAGTTTTATTAGTTCTGAGGATCATTATTACATTACGAATCCAATCTTACGGTTTAAGATGCCGGTTCTTGTAAACAAACCTGATACAGATACATTTGACCAGGAGAGGGATGAGAAGCTGGCTGAGGTGCGAAGCTTCGTGTTGGAGCATGATCCGGAGGCGTTTGCTGGGGAGCATTCGGCTCTTAAGAACTGTTTCTTTGAACATAAGGGATTTATGTATTATTACAGAACAGAGGATATATACCATTTTTATCGGATGTCTCAGGATGGTGAGATTAAGCAATATGAATTTGCAAAGCTGGATAATAATGATGAGGAACTGCACCTTTTAGGTGGTTCGAAAGAGGTGGATTCCAACTTTGTTTCTCAGCGCAGTATCCAGACTGAAGGGCTGATAGAGTTCTATAATGGACTTGAGACTAGTATCAACAGAGTTGATGGGGACTTTTACAGTCATAACGTATATATCAGTAATGACAGGATCTTCTTTGTGAAGAAGGCGACTATATATGAGTATAAGCCGGGGGAGGGTATATTTACAAAGGTTGCCTCGGTAAAAGGAAATGAGACTATAGATTATATTATTGATAGTAAGGGCAATTAGGGGTGAAGCGATAGCTGGTGGACTTGCTTGATTTAAAAAGGTGACTAGAAATGTTTAAGACGAAAAAGATTATGACTATTTTACTGGCATTGGCTTTGCTGGTATCATTGGGAGGTTGTGGTGAAGATAGTAATTATCCAGGTGTGGATAAGGATGCGAAGTATTCCGTGGAAGATGGAGACTTTAAGGTTACCGAATACGCATCCATGACACCTGAAGAAATTGTGGCAAACCTTACCCTTGAGCAGAAAGCGGCCCAAATGGTAATGCCAGCAATCTACAACGTAACGCCAGATATAATGAAGGATAACGACTACGGCAGTATCCTTTCAACGGCTGGCAGCATCAGCGCTGAGTATTGGCGTAGCGTGGTGGATCAGTACCAGAATTCCGCCATTTCCTCAGAGGCGGGGATTCCATTTATCTATGGCCAGGATGATGTTCACGGCGTTGGTTACTGTATAAATGCGGTATATTTCCCTCATAACATCGGACAGGGGGCTGCAAATGACGAAGAACTGGCATATCAGGTGGGACTTATCACCGCTGATGAGGCGAAGCTCTGCCATATGCTCTGGAACTATTCTCCATGTATCGCCCAGTCTGTGGACCCTAGATGGGGTAGAACCTATGAATCCTACGGCTCGGACCTGGAGACGATCACAAAGCTTAGCACCGCGTACACTAAAGGAATGATCGACGGCGGCCTTGTTGTGTGTGCGAAACATTTCCTTGCGGATGGAAATGTTATCTATGGCACTGGTGAGAATAGCGACACTGCCAGACTTATCGACCGAGGCGACGCTGACCTGACCGACGAGGAGATAGATGAGCTGCTTTCAGTTTATCAGGCTCAGATCGATGCAGGCGCTCAGTCCATCATGATCAGCTATTCATCCCTGAATGGCGTGAAGATGCACGAAAACAAAGAATACATCATGAAGCTGAAGGACGAAATGGGATTTGAAGGCTTCATCGCAAGTGACTGGGAATCTATCCAGAATACATCCCCTTCATCCTACAGAGAACAGGTCATCACCAGCATTAATGCTGGAATCGACATGCTTATGGAGGTGGAGAGGTTTGATGAGACCATGCAGATCATTGTTGAGTCCGTAGGAAATGGCTCCATCACCGAAGAACGTGTCGATGACGCAGTAAGAAGAATCATCAAAGTAAAGAAAGATGCCGGCCTTTTCGATGATCCATTCATGGAAAAGATGGAGACCAAGCAGACGGAGACTGGCTCCCTGGAATATAGAAAAGTTGCAGAAAGACTGGTTGAGGAGAGTCTTGTCCTCCTGAAGAATGATTCGAATGTCCTTCCATTTAAGGAGGGTACCAAGGTCTATATAACTGGTCCTGCGGCAGATGATCCTGCGGTGCAGTGCGGTGGCTGGACCATCGAATGGAACGGCTGCACAGCTGACGACATTCCTGGTGTCACTACCATTAAAGAAGCATTTGAACGTTATGCTGATGATTACGGCATCGAAGTGATCACCAATAAGAATAAAGCTTCGGACGCTGATGTAGTGCTCCTTTGTGTAGGCGAAGAGGCCTATGCGGAGTGGAACGGCGACACCGAAGACCTGTCCCTTTGCGGCAAGCTTGGCCTCGAAGGAAACCAGGAGGCTATCGATGAAGTAAAGAATCTGGGAAAACCTACAGTTACCTGTATCATAGCAGGGCGAAATGTCATCATGGACGTCGATACCTACGACTCATGGGATAGTGTGGTAATGTGTTACCTCCCTGGCTCCGAATGCAAGGGAATCTCAGATGTACTCTGTGGATGCGCAGATTTTCACGGTAAACTCCCTTCACCATGGTACCGCGATGTTGATGACATCGGTACCGACAAAACTTTTTTTGAGTATGGATATGGTCTGACCTACGGGGATGGATTCCAGTCGAGGGAAGAACCTGAGACAGTGGTGGAGTAATGTTATGTAAACTAGCGGATAGTATTGATAGAAATATCAAACTATCCGCTTTTTTATGGCTAGAAATAGCCATTTTTTGTGTTGCGCTTTTGTTGCGCTTTTTTTGATACAATATTGTTGTGATAGTCTGCGGTTAAGTGGACATTGCAGGTTTTTACTATAAATTGTTACGTTAACGGGGGTTTTATGAGAAAATCTTTTAAGAGATTCATATCGTTATCAATGTGTATGGGTCTTATATTATCTAATTCTTATTCTGGAGGCGCCATAGTCGATGTATATGCGACGGATGATGGCATCAACGCCTCAGAGACGGATGCGTCGGATAATACTGATGTGAAAGGGGATGAGACTGATTCATCCTCCATTTCTGATGTTTCCGACAAATTCCAAGATGAATCAAATTCCAAGAAAGGTGAGACTGACGAGGATGTGTCAGGTGCCAAGGGACTGCGCAAGAGCCTAGCAAATAGTGCTCCGGAAGGTGCCAAGGGCGGTACTGATGGTGATACAGATGGTGCAACTAATACGCTTCCTGATGTCTACATGAATGGCGACAAGCTCCTCAATCTGACTAATGGAACGATTGATGCTTCATCTCCAATAATATATTACGGAGATGATATTAGTTTCTCGCTTGATGTTCCTAATCTAACATATACTTCTTATTACACGATAGCTAATGATAAGCCTATAACTTCAACTGGCTGGATGAATCAATGGGGTACTGGTGCTGACAATACAACAAAGTGGGATATTAAGCCATCAAGTTCTATAAGTGGTTATTATGTTGGATTTGACTGTGTTTCTACTGATGAAGCATATTTTGATTTTTATGGTAATTATGGTTTCAGAATTGCAAAGGGTACATATAACACACCAACAGCTCTTGAATGGAATGAAAAAACAGCTGAGTGGAATGTTGTTACAAAGACTGTAAGTGGTGGTGATGCTAAGGAAGGTTCTTTCAAATATGACTTTAAGTTATATAAGGAAGGAAATGATACTCCTATAGTTGAAGCAACAGTAGATGCAAATAGTTATGACTTATCACAGAACGAAGCTATAACTAAGTACGGAAATTATTACTTTACTGTTCAGGCAGTTCCAAATGCTGATTATACAGATCTATATAATGCTAGTGCAGTTGCTACATCATCTAATCGTGTTATTACAGATGTAACAGCTCCTTCAATTAAGTCATATACAGGTGCTGATGGAGTTCTTACAGGTGTAGCATCTGATGCCGAAGCTGGAGTTAAGTACTACAAGTTCACTACTACATCTTCAAGCTCTGGTATCACTGATTGGGATAGTCTTGATACAGCGGTAGTAGGTACAGATAAGGAACTTACATATACACTGAATGGTTCTGATCATGGAGCATTTTACTTCCATGTTAAGGATGCAGATGGAAATGCATCTGTTTCTACTAATACAATTAAAGTTACGCATATCCAGTATCAGGGTTACTATGATGCATCTAATGGCTATGGAAATAAGGATGCTTATATAGTTGGAGATAACATTGAATTACTTACTCCATCTAGACCTGGTTATACATTTGGTGGTTGGTTTGATGGTGCAACAGAAGTTACAGCATCAAATATAACAGCTGGTAGTGAGAGAACACTTACAGCTAAGTGGACTAGAAGTGGTCTTGATATTGCAACTAATCCTCAGGATATAGAGGCAACATATGATGGAACTAATAAGACTCTTACTGCAGCAGTTGATGATAATATAGTAGGAACAGTTAACTGGACCTGGTATAAGGTTGTTGACGGTGGTGATGATACATCTGTTTCAACTTCTACTGGTAAGACAACAACTCTTAATCTTATGAATGTTTCTGATTCTGGAAAGTACTATGCAAAAGCAGTTGTTACTCTTGATGATGGACAGGTATCAACTGAGACACTTACAACTACAACAGCAACAGTTACTATTAATAAGAAATCAGTTTCTATAATGCCTGATGATATTTCACTTAATTACGGTGATGAAGTTCCTGCTGAATATAAATATACAGCAAGTGAAATTATCGCAGGTGATGAGAGTGTAGTGACAGGAAAGATGACATCATCTTACACAAAGGGTTCTCCAGTTGGTACATATAATATAGTAGAAGATCCTTCAAATAAGTTTGAAGCTGACAACTATTCATTTGTTATTACAACTGGAACACTTAAAGTTGGACAGAAGGCAGTTGATGATTCGGTTGTAGTAGCTCTTGCTAATAGCAGTGATGAAAGTGTTGTATATAAAGGATCAGCTTATACTCCAGCGGTTACTGTAAAGGATAACAATGTTGATATAAATTCTGATAACTATGAAGTTGCTTATTCTAACAATACTAATGCAGGAACAGCAACTATCACAGTTACATTTAAAGGTAACTATACTGGAACTAAATCAATTAACTTTGAGATTACAAAGGCAACACCAGAGGCAACTGTATTATTCGAAAAGGATAATACATATGTAACTTCTTGGGAGTATGGTACTAAGGTGACATACCCAGGTGGAACTGGAAGCGAGATAATCTTAAAGACTAATACAAATTCTGATTCTGATGCTATAAATTATCATTTCCTTGATGCATCTGGTAATGATATAACCGCTGGTGGTATTCCAAAGAATGCTGGTACTTATAAGGTTTATGTAGAAATACCTGCATCTAATAACTGCGAGGCTATATCAACCGCTTCTTCACCAGTTGAGTTTACCATTGAAAAGCGTGAGCTTGATATCATGGTTATATGTGGTTATACACATGTATTTGATGGGGAAGAGCATAAATTCACTTATAGTGGTGATACTAGTAATGCTATACAGCTTGTAAATGGAACATCGTTTGCTGTAGGTGAAGGACTTAACGATGTAAAGATCACAGGATCTATATCAAATGTAGGAACCCTTGCTGCTACAAAAGACTCACTTGAACTTTATCCTATTAATAATACTGATCTTGAAAATAATTACACTATTAATGTTATACCTGATGATGTTAATAATTTTGATAAGATTATCATTACTCCTCAGAAGCTTGATACCATTACTGGATTAAAGTGGGGTACAGAGGCTAATGAGATTGGAGTTGCTGAGTGGAATGGAGTTTCTCGTTATGATATGGTTTCATCTTACACAGTCAGTCTCTATAGAAAAAATGCTGGCGCTGATGACACATTAGTAACTACAGCAACTGTCGATTCAGTATCTCATGATTTTGGAACAGATATTCGAAATGATATTGCTACATTAAATAATGGTAAAGAAAATCCTGAAGCATACGACTATTACTTTACAGTAACAGTTAGTGCTAAGGAAAATGGAAACTATGCTACAAGTGATGTAGCATCTGGAAAGACTACAGCAGTTCTTCATACAGCTCTTGTTTATAGCGACGCACAGGAAGGTATCGCTAATATCACTATGGGAGCAAATGCTGCTGGATATATAGTAATGCTTCAGGGCGAGACTGCAAATGTAAATGTCACACTGGATGCGGGATACACAAATCCATATTCATGGACTGATGAAACAGCAGCACTTATAGTTAATAAGCCAAATGCTACATCTACATCTATTACATTAGATAAGGATATTACGAAATCATACGACAAGATAACATTTAAATCGAAAGCTGTAGATGATTCACCTCTTATCGAGACATTTACTGGAGAAACAAGTACTGATGGAGATAAGGTATATATCGGTTTTACAGCTAGTGATTCTAAGGATCTTATTAAATGGATGATCTCTGCAAGTTCAACTGCTCCTTCATCTACTGACGCTGGATGGAATGATATAGCAGCAGCAGATATTACAAGTGAAGGCGGAAGAGTACATATACTGGACTTGTAAATGGAGAAACAAAGGCTGTATTAAAGGGTGAAATAAGTTTTGCCTGCGATTATACAGCGGATGGTGGATCTTCGTATAGTGTTGCGACAACTTATACAATTACACCAAGTGGATATACAGAAGAGATTAATAGTGGTAATTATGAGATAACATTTACAACTGGTACACTCACTGTAACAGCTAATCAGTTTAATGCTCCTGCAGTTCTTTGGAGTGATACTGAACCAGGTGTTATCACATGGACAAAGCCAACTGATATAGGTAACGAGTCTGTTAAATCTTATACACTTAAACTGTATAGAGCTGATACAGCTACGGGTACTTATACAGAGGTTGAAGGTAGTGAAGTTACTTACCAGGCTTCAAATCTTACTGGTGATTTATATACTCATAATTATCATAATCTATTAGATGATGCTAAAGGAGTATATAAAGTACAGGTTACAGCAACATCAAGTAATGAGGCAAATGCTAAGTCTAGCCACAATGATCTCGCAACAGCTGATAAAACATATTCAACTCTTGTCACTGTTCAGTTTGCATCTGATGCAATAAGTCAGGCAGGACAGAGAAAGGATAGTGCAGAAGATCAGGTAATTCATACAACAATCAATGGTGCTCAGACAAGTTACATCATGGTTGCAGGTGATTCTGGCTTCCCATATACAGCCGAGTTAAAGGGTTATAAAGATGTAACAGGTGATAATATTATTGATTGTACTGGTTATGATGTTAAGACAGTTACATCAAGTGATTCACAGCTTAGCGTTACAAATGGTACAAAACTATATGTGATCAACGATACTTCGACAGGAGTAGAGGCGACGCTTCCATTTGGAGACACAGTTCATTCAGTTACTATTACAGGAACAATCACAAATGTTGGTACAGAGAACAATGTTCCTACTGGACTGGTTATCAATAATGGAGAAAATGATGTAACTACAAATTATGACATTAGTTATACTAATGGAACACTTGAGATAATTTCTGGAAATATTATCGTAGTAGCAGCTAGTGCAGAGAAGACATATGATGGAACTCCACTTACGGTTACTACAGTAACAACAAAGGATTCGGACAATAGTTCTGGTACAGGTCTTGCTGATGGTGATGTCATCACAGCAACCGTTACAGGTTCACAGACTGATGCTGGTTCAAGTGCAAGTAAGGTTACAGTTGGTTCCGTTACTATCATGAACGGTACAACGGATGTGACTGGAAACTACACAATTACTGGTTATGAGGACGGTACTCTTACGGTTACTAAGAGAGCACTGACACTTACAGCTGGTGGAACCGAGCGTGAGTATGATGGTACTGATCTTAAGACCACTATTCTTACAACTGATAACTTGGTTGGCGGACATTCAGTGACCGATGTTACTTGGGACTATGAGAAGAAGGATTCAACAGATGGCAATCTTACAACTATAGGTACAATAATTAATAAGGCATCAGGTGCTAAGATCGAGGATGCAGACGGAAATGATGTAACTTCTAATTACGAGATCACTTATGTGAATGGTGAATCTACAATAATCAAGAATGACGATGTTACTATCAATACTGATTCTGATCAGAAGACATATGATGGCAAGGTACTGAAGGTTGATGGATATGAGCTGGTTGGCAACCTGGCAACAGGCGACAAGATCGATACCTTTGAATCAGGTGTTGAGGCGAAGAACGCAGGCACATATACAAATAAGCCATCTAAGGTAGTAGTAGTAAATGCAAATGGTGATGATGTTACTGAGAATTATGACTTTGGTTATGATTACGGAACCATCACAGTAGATAAGAGAAAGATAACATTTACATCTCAGGGAGCTACAAAGGCATACGACGGAACGGCTCTTACGAATTCAGAAGTTGAGATATCTGGCGAAGGTATTGTTGAAGGCGAAGATGTTACCTTCGGTGTGACTGGTTCACAGACACTTGTTGGATCAAGCGCTAATACGTTCGACTATGACATCCACTTACAGAATAACAAGCCTATTACGGCTAGTGCTATAAGGCTTTACTCTAACTTCAGCGAGGGACTTCTGGCAGTCTTCGGAATCATGAAGGATGACGTGGACGGTATGGAAGATAACTACGATATCACTATCGTTGAAGAGCAGCTGGTAGTAACTGATGATGGAGCCGAGACAACTAAGAAGACTCACAGCGGTACTTCGTATAAGATAGGCGACGAGATTCCATTTGACATTAGTGTTACTAATATCTATGCGGATGCTAAGAATATCACGATTACTGAACTGGAAGGTGTTCTGTTCGAAAACGGCTCAAATGTTATTACTCTAACGGGCGTTCAGCCTGGCGAAACTAAGACGGTTAAGGCTACTCACGTAGTCACAGAGGCGGACATTACAAGGGGCAATGGTGAATATGCAAATACTGTTAACGTGAAGTTTGACGGTGTTGATACTCCATATCAAGCAACTGACAAGGCCACAATCGATAAGCCTCAGCTGAGCTGCAAGCTTGATTTCGCAATCGTTAGCACACCTCCTGGTGGCGGCGATGCTTACAGAGTTGGCGATACTATCGAGTATGAGATTACTCTTACAAATGATGGTAATCAGACACTTACAGTTACAGACATCGTTGATACATTTAAGAGAGCGGATGGTTCGGTTATCAACCTGAGCGAGGCCGCACTTGCGAAGATCAGAAGTCTTGTGGGTGTTACTCTTAAGCCTGGCGAGTCAGCTTCGGTGAAGTTCGATTATCAGACTGTTGATGCTGATAAGAATACAAGTTTATCAAATACTATAGATGTAACGATTGAATCAACTGACAAGAAGTCCAGCGGCGATGACTCACTTACAAGCAGACTGTCAGCCGAAGCATTATCAATAAATGTTGTTGATAAGGACGCTGAGACAACTCCTTCTAAGGAAGGCGATGGTTCTAAGGATGTTGGTAAGGATGCTAATGACGGCTCTACGGGAGATCCTCCAAAAAAAGAGGCCAAGGTTGATCCTCCAAAGGACAAAGCTAAGGACAATGCTAAAGATTCACCTTTAACAGCTGATAATTATCCTCTTTATGGTGCTACGTTAGTACTTTTACTTTCAGCAGCCGGAATAATAATTATTGGCAGAAGAAAGAGGAAATATACTAAATAGTGCCTAGTAGAAACGGACGCTGCAAGTTCCCATCGAACTTGTGGCGTCTTGTTTTATTTGTTAAAATGTAGGGGTAAGGTGTTGTGTGATTTACATTTGGTAATAGGGGATTTGCTAGATGTGTTAGAGGTGTTACATATGGGGATATTTTGATGCTCACAGAGAGAACTCGATCATTTATCAGATGGAAGATGTACGCTACAGGATGACCAGAGAGACTAAGGATTATTACCTTGGAAGACTGGCTGGGCGGAAATTCCATTTTTGTAAGGTGAAGTTCGATGTGAACGACAAGAAAATGTATACTTACGTAACGAAGGACAAGAATCTTGCTGAAGGGGATATGGTAACGGTGAATACCGGAGATAGTACGTATCCGAAAATGAAGTTGGTTCAGGTGATTGAGGTCTTCGACGACTGTGTGGAGAATCTTCCATTTGAATTGGAGAAGTTGAGGTGCGTTGAGGGCAAGCTGAAGGGTATTGAGTGTCCTCATTGCGGCGCCAGCATTCAGGTGGATGTTGGACAAAAGACGGGGCAGTGCGAATACTGCGGCACTGAGTTCTATCTGCTGAAATAGGGGGTGCGTATGATTAATTATGTTTCTTTGCATAAAGATGTGGAGACGACTGAGGTGAGGCTTATTTATTCACGCGAGGAGGTCAGGCGTGCTGCTGAGATGATTGAGCAGATGGTGGCTGATATCTCTGGGGATGAAGTGACTGTTGACGGCAGTGTTTGGGAGCAGATTTTTACAAAGGCTTTTTTGGATAAGGCTTCGTTCTTTGATGATGCTATCCTCGAGACTACTTATACTGCAACGATGGTGATTTTCTACTTTGATTATCTTGGATATCCACGGGAGGAAGTCATCGAGTTTGCTGAGGAGATGGAGAGCATGATCATTGATATGATCGAAGATCCAAGAGAGATGAGATGGTTCTTGGAGGATAATGTGGAAGAGATTGACTGGAGGTAATATAGATTGAGCATATTAATTAAGGATACAACAAGAGAAGAACGTGAACGTATAGTTGCTGAGTCGCTGGGGAATATCAGCGGGTCATGTGATGGATGTATGGCTGGTCTTGCTGAGATGTACCAGGACTATATTAATGGCAAGAAAGAAATTCGTGAGATTAACATGGAGTTCAGGGCTCACTATGAGTCCGGAGTGGATGGTCCGGAGAAGACAGAGTGTGGGTATAAATAATTTATAGTTGAAGTTTATTGACTCATAAAATGATAGAATGTATAATGTGCTTATGAAAGTTTTAGAGGATTATACACTATAAAACGCCTTATAATCCTCTAAAACCTATCTAAAAATATATGTTTTAGAGGATTATAACCTATTTTGGCATAGTGAGGACTAATAAATGATTGGTCGTATTAACGAAAAAGACATATTGAAACATTGTCTTGACTCTGGCAGACCTGAATTTGTTGTTGTGTATGGTAGACGAAGAGTTGGTAAAACTTTTTTGGTGAAAGAGTTTTTCGGTGAAAAGTTTTCTTTCTACGCTACGGGTATAAATAATCAAAACACAAGGGGTCAGCTCAAGGCTTTTAATGCTTCATTAGTTGAATATGGATGTACAGAACGTTCAATCCCTAAGGATTGGTTTGAAGCATTTATGAGACTTAAAAGTGTTTTAGAGAAAGATGATGTCAGAAGAGAGCCATCTAGTGGACGGAGAGTTGTTTTTCTGGATGAACTTCCATGGATGGATACTGCTAGGTCTGATTTTAAGAGTGCTCTTGATTATTTTTGGAATAGTTGGGGATCTTCACAGAAGGATCTTTTATTAATCGTATGCGGATCTGCTACATCATGGATTATTAATAATCTTCTTGCGGACAAAGGTGGTTTCTATAATAGGATTACCAGACGAATCCATTTGGCTCCATTTACAATTAAAGAATGTAAGGATCTGCTGGAACAGAATAATATAGTTATGACCGATAAGCAGATTATCGATACATACATGATTTTTGGCGGGATTCCGTATTATTTAAATATGTTAAACGAAAGATTCAGTTTGGCTCAAAATGTGGATTCACTTATTTTTGATGAATATGGTGATCTTCATTATGAGTTTAAGAATCTTTTTGATTCTTTGTTTAAAAATCCTGGAAAGCATAACTTGATAATTGATGCTTTATCAAATGCTAAAGATGGTATGACAAGGGTTGAATTATCCAAGATTACTGCAATTGGTGATGGTGAGCCGTTAACTAAGGCTCTTAGTGAACTTGTTGAGTGTGGATTTATTCGAAAATACCGTAGTTATACAACTCAGAAACACGGCTGTCTATTTCAGATAGTTGATCCATTTATCCTTTTTTGTTTAAAAATCTTGCGAGAGGGTGATATAAAATCATGGCAGAACTATATTGGTACTCCAGGTTTTTATGCATGGAGAGGAAATGCGTTTGAGATTCTTTGTCTAAATCATGTTAATGAGATTAAGAAAAGTCTTGGTATTAGCGGTGTTGAGTCAAATGAATATGCATGGAGAAGTAAAACTTCGAAGCCAGCAGCTCAAATTGATTTGCTTATTGACCGAAAAGATGGAATAATAAATATATGTGAGATGAAGTATTCGGATAAGGAATTTGTTATCGATGCAGATGTGGAGGCTGATTTGGTTCATAAGAGAGAGGTCTTCCGAGAAGAAGTTAATCCTGATAAAGCTTTGCACTTAACGCTGGTTTCTGTTTCTGGCGTAAAAGATAACAAGTATAAAGGTGTGGTTTCAAGTGTTATAACCGCAGGTGATTTTTTCTAAGTGAAATGCGTTGTATGAAATAAAGGGGGACTTTATGGCAATTCAAGAGAAGAAAACTAGGGTTAATTCTGAGGATATGCCCTATGATCCACGTTTCGTGAAGCCTGGGGATGGGCAGTATGCGAAACCTTCGGATAATAAATATGGGCTTTCTGGTGAGAAGAAGAAAAAGACTGGAGTAGATGAGGAGAATTACCGTATAGGTATGGCATCGGCTCATTCTACTGAAAGCAAGTACGGAATGTCCAATGAAGAGAAGATTTTCGGTGCTTCAAGCGAATTGAATGAGCAGCTTGATGAGTTCCTAAGTCGAGCTGAAGATGACTCGGATCGTAAATATGGTATGTCGGATGAAGAGTGGTATGTTGACCCTGACGATCCATTTAATAATACGCCTGCAGAGCATAGGAAGAATCCTACCCAGACGGTTAGTGCGCCTCAGTCATCGTACTTCAAGCAGAAGACGCAGGTCACAACAACTGCAGGACTTGGTGTTGGGATCACTGCACTTCTTCTGGGGCTTGTGGGTATTTTGCTGAACTTTTTGGCAATTATAGGTCTGCCACTTGCATTTGTCGGTTTCGTACAGTCTAAGAAGAACATGACCAATGTGGCTCCTAGAGTGATAAATATTGTTGCTATGGCAATTAATATAGTTGTTCTTATATTGTTCTTTATTTCTATAGGTAAACTTGTTTCTCAGTATATGTAGATTTTTGGTGTTATTGAATCATTTTGAGAAGTTGTTTTTCTGTGAGGTTGTTTTATGAATGATCTTTATGATTCTAATCAGTATTTTGGTGATTACCAGATGAATGCTGGTTCTCAGTATGGGAACCAGGGGTCTGCTATGCCTTACGGGAATCAGGAGCCGGCAATGCCATATGGTGAATCTTCTCAGATGCCGAGTCAGACATATGTTAGTACACCTCAGCAGAATCAGACGTATGGGGCTCCTCAGGGTCAATCATATGGAAATCAACAGTATAATTTCATGCAATCTAATAGTGCCCCGCCAACCCAGTATCAGCCTATTCCTACTTACAGTGGTAAGCCGATAGAAGAGCATGGTCTTGTTTTGGGCATTGTCTCTTGTGCTTTTGGGTTTGCTGGAATTATATTCTATTTTCTTTCAGTGGGAGGCCTAGCGCTCGGAATTATTGGTTTGGTGCAATCTAAGAAGAATCAGAACAATGTTGTTCCGAAGATAATTAATATTGTGGGAATTGTGATCAATTCACTTGTATTCTTGTTATTATTGTTTGTGATTATTGTATTTATTGCGGCGTTCCTTGCATCGTCGTAAATAACTTAAGTTAATAGGTTAATGGGTTGGCAGGTTTTTAGGGGGAAAGATGAAGAAGAATTTTATTGTGGTTAAGGTTTGGGGGCTGCTTGAACTCGTTGTATTTTTTGTGATGGCATTTATCGTTGCTGTTATCTGGAAAGTGGTGCAATTCGATAATTTCTGGAAGGTGCTGCTTATCTGTTTTGGTATATCAATACCTATTTCTATTATTATTTTCCTTGTGATGATGCATAAAGAGAATAAGAATCCTGCGTACAAACTGCAGGGGGATTTGAAGCGAGAACTTAAGAATAATGGTTACACTGACAGAATTCTCGAGATTGCTGATCAGGGTATAGAGGCTTGTGGTGACGTTCCTGGGAATAAAAATTATCTTAAGGATTTTGCTCTTTTTGCTGCGGAGTGTTGCATTATTAATCATCATACCGATCGTGCTTTGGAGTATCTAAACAAAATTGATGTTTTTGAGATTCAACGCCGTGATGTTGCATATTTGGACTACGGTATGACTGTAGCGAGCTTTTATGGGGTTCAAATGGAACTCTGCATGGAGCTTCACGACCCGCTTCGTGCGAAGCGTGTCATCGAGGAAGGCTCCACATACCTCATTGATAATTACGGAAAAATGCCACAAATTGATGTGATGATCGATGATATCTACGCAAACTATTTCTATCTGATTGATGATTTTGATCAGGCGAAAGAGCGCGTTCAGAGAATTCTGAATAGTCAAGTTTATCAGAATTCTAAGATGATCAATGGTCATTTACTTATGGCATTAATTGCTCATAGAACAGGTGACATTGAGCTTAAGAATATGATGCTGAACGGGGCTCAGCGAATTATGAATGAAACTAACCGTGTCATTAGCCGTCAGAACTACGACTACTGTATCGCTCAAATGCAGTAAGGCCAATGGGGACGGTTCTCCTTGACAGGGATTGATTATGGATAAAAGTAAAGTTGTATTTAAGATTTTTGTTGTTTTTGATTTTATTATTTTTGCCATAATGGCAGCTGTTGTGCTGCTGATGTGGCTGGCTCTTGGGTTTAATGATCTTGGAACTCGTCTGGCTTTTTGTTTTGTTATATCTTTGATCATTACAACTCTTGTTATTGTTGTTGGTGTTGGCAGAGCGTTTAATAGCCAGCTGTACAAGCTTCAATGTGATATGGTGAAAGAATTTGAAGCAAATGGCTATTCTGATAAGTTTTTTGAGATTGCCGATCAGGGTGTTGGTCTTTGCTCAGATAAGCCTCGAGATCTTCCGTTTCTAAAGACATTTGTTTACAATGCTACAGAGTGCGCAATCTTTCATGATGACCCTGATCTGGCGCTTCAGTATATGATGCATATTGACAGGGATATGGTCGATAAAAAAGCAGCGTTATTTGTAGATGACGGCCAGAGTGCTGTGACATATTTTGGCGCGCAGATGCTGATCTGTGTTGCAAAGGGAGATAAGGCTCGCGGGTCAAATGTTATCGAAGATGCGAAACCTTATTTCGAAAAGTACTATGGCAAGCGTCCGATCATCGATCTTATTATCGATAAGGCATACGCTAACTACTATTATCTGATTGAGGATGACGAGAAGACGAAAGAGTATGCTATGAAAGTGTCCGGAAATAGCGTGTATAGGGCGAAAAATATGATTTCGTCGGAAATTCTTCTTGCAAAGATGGAACGTAGAAGGGGTAATACAGAAAGAGTGGATGCGATAATGAATGTCGCGGAATGGATTGCTAAGAGGCATCCATCAGCCATATCGCAACAATGCATCGAACACTTTTATCAAAGTAAGTAAGCCGGGGAGAACCGTCCCTGGTGGCAGATAGGGGGGTTATATGGGGAGAAATCATGAGGTTACAAGGAGTCAGCTTCTTCTGAATGAGGATGGCGAGTTAAGAGAACCGGGCTGGAGTCGCAGTCAGGTTCAGAAGTATGATCGTCGAATGATCAAAGCTCCTAAATTCCGTATTAAGGAATGGGATTATTATATGGTGCTCAGCGATAAGTTCGCTGGCGCTTTTACTATATCTGATGATGGGTACATCGGCCTGCAGTCGGTGTCTCTTCTTACTTTTGATGGTGAGCCATGGGAGCATACTGAGACAGTGCTAAATGCCTTCCCTATGGGCCGCATCAATCTGCCAAGCGATTCTTCCACAGGACCAACTAAATATATGGACAAGCGACTTCGTATGAAGTTCGATGTTGGTCACGGGAAGAGAAGGATAAGGTGTAGGTTCGATAGATTTTGCGGTGAGAAGCCATTTGAATGTGATATTGTGCTTCAGCAGCCTGATATGGATACCATGGTCATCGCGACGCCTTGGGATAAGCGACATGCGTTTTACTACAATCAGAAGATTAACACCATGCGTGCCAGCGGCTGGATGAAGTTTGACGGGAAGACTTACGAGTTCAATCCGAAGACCGATTTCGGAACCCTCGACTGGGGACGTGGAGTCTGGACTTACGACAACACATGGCTGTGGGGTTCGGGCAATGCGGACATCGATGGCAATAGTTTTGGTTTTAACATCGGCTATGGATTCGGCAACACTTCGGCGGCCACAGAAAATGTTATCTTTTATAACGGTCGTGCGCATAAGCTTGATGACGTGGAGTTCCACATTCCTGACATGATTATGGACCAGTGGCAGTTCACTTCGTCAGATGGAAGATTTGAGATGACATTTGAACCCGTGTTGGACCGTGCGGCGTGTCTAGACTACAAGGTGATCGTGTCTGACCAGCATCAGGTGTTCGGTCGCATGAGCGGCACGGCGGTGCTTGATGACGGCACTGAAGTTAAGGTGCGGGACATGATGTGTTTCGCCGAGAAAGTACATAATCGCTACTAAATAGGAAAAGTATGAAGTATGATAATATAATCAAGGCGACGTTCCTTAAACGACCGAACCGTTTTATTGCGGAAGTTGAGATTGAGGGCGCTCGTGAGATTGTTCATGTTAAGAATACAGGTCGTTGCGCTGAACTTCTGATTCCTGGCTGTGAGGTGTGGCTTACAGCGCCTGGTACAGAGGGACGGAAGACTAAGTACGATCTGGTAGCTGTTCGGAAGAACACAGGTGTTCTTTTCAATATAGATAGTCAGGCGCCTAACAAAGTGGTGGCCGAGTGGCTATCTACTCAAGGCTACGACAAAGTTGTGCCTGAGTATACCTACGGGGACTCACGAATTGACTTTTATATGGAGAAAATGACAAATGGCACTCTAACCCGTACACTTATGGAAGTGAAGGGGTGCACCCAGGAGTTTGATGGTATAGGTTACTTTCCAGATGCTCCAACCGAGCGTGGTGTGAAACATATCCGCGAGTTAATAAAAGCAAAGCAGGATGGGTTCGAAGTGGCCCTTGCTTTTGTTATACAGATGGATGGTGTGACTGAGGTTCGTCCAAACATTGAGATACACCCAGAGTTTGGTGTGGCGATGGATGAGGCAAAGGCTGCAGGGGTAGAAATCCTCAACCTACAGTGCCATGTCGAACCTGATGAGTTGTTTATAAAGGAGTAGTTTTATGCATTACAAGAATTTTAAGACGGCTGTTTATTTGCCGGCGTGGATTATAGAGAGATTGGATTCTGATAAGCTTGCTTTGGACTATGAGTTCATGGAGAGATATATCGGGGTTGACAAGGTTTATATCGAGACGCATCGCGACACTAAGGATATACCTATTGAAAAGATTCAGATGGCTAAGGAATTTCTGGAGTCTAAGGGTGTTGAGGTTGCAGGCGGTATAACTCTTACTATATATGATATCGGTGATCGTGATGAAAAGCTCGATCGTCGTCTTTTTGGAACGTTCTGCTACACAGATCCTGTGTTTAGGGATAAGGTGAAGGAGATAGTTGAGTTCACCGCAGGGATCTTTGATGAGATAATCCTTGATGATTATTTCTTTACTAATTGTTCCTGTGAGAAATGTATCAAGGCCAAGGGCGACCGTGACTGGCCTACTTTCCGCCGCGAACTGATGAATGATGTATCGAAGAATCTTATAGTTGATACAGCTAAGAAGATAAATCCAAATGTTAAAATGATCGTTAAGTATCCGAATTGGCGCGAGTCATTCCACTATACGGGTTATCTTCCAGATGATCAACAGGATATCTTCGATGGAACATATATTGGAACCGAGACTCGTAGTCCAAAGTATACAGATCAGCACCTGCCTGAGTACCTTAGTTATTCGCTTGTGCGTTACACAGAGAATGCCTGGCCTGAAAGAGTGGGTGGTGGCTGGTTTGATACCTTCCAGTGTTGGTCTACAGATAGATATATGGAACAGGCTTATCTTACTGCGTTTGCTAAGGCTAAGGAGCTTATGTTCTTCCAGTGGGGAGATCTGGTTGATAATCGATTTGTTGGAAGTATGAAGATTCAGCTTTCTAAGATTGATGATATATTATCTCAGGTTGGAAAGCCTGTGGGCATTCCTGTCTATATTCCTTATGCTTCAAGTGGTGAGAACCATGTGGAAATGAGACTCGGAATGCAGGGTATTCCGATCGAACCAACGCCTAACTTCCCTGATGTTAGTGCTAAAATGCTACTAACTGAGAGTTCTGCAGCGGATAAGGATGTTGTGACGAAGCTTGAACAGTTTGTTCGAGCAGGTGGCGATGCCTTTATTACTACAGGATTCCTTGCTAAGAAAGGCGAGGAATTAAGGGCTGCTGGACTTACTGAAGCGTCAGTTTCTGGTCGAAAGATAAATGTCACGAGATTCCACATGACTCATTATAATGAAGACTATATAGAAGATAGAAAGCCAATCACTTTCTCAGAAATAGTTCATGGGAACAATGAATCCTGGTCACTTCTGAATGGAGGAGATGGGGAATACCATTTTTCATTGTTCCTAGTTAGTACATATGGAATGGGCCGCGTGTACATCGTTTCCATCCCAGACAATCCGGCCGATATCCGAAATATTCCATCGGAAGCTTTGGATGTTTTGAGAAGAGCGCTTAGAATGCCTGAGTTTGTGTCGGGACATGATTTTTCCGCTTTCACATACGACGATGACATCATGCTTTTGTATCGCTACGTGAAAGATCCGGTTCGACCTGCAAAAATAAAGGCTTTCACTACGGGTGAATATGACTATCTTATGGATATGGTGACCGGAGAGAAGATAGAGTCTAATTCGACTTGGATGTATGAAGAATTTGAGCTGAAGCGTTATCAGGTGGCTGAGGTTACCTTGGAGCCTGGAGTGTTCCGCCTGTTTAGATGGAAGAAAGAACAGGAGTAATTTATGAGACTGATATTTGTCCGACACGGCGAACCAGACTACATAAACGACACGCTAACGCCAAATGGAATTCAACAGGCCCAGAGTACTTCGAAGCATATTATGATATGATAAGTCGTGAGTTTGATAAATAGGAGGGTAAGTATTTATGAAGAAACTGAAGAAATTTGTTGCCATACTGCTGATGGCCTTTTGTCTTTCTACTCTGACGGGATGTATCCGTTTTTCAACAACTGTCGAAGTCAAATGGAATGGCAAGGCGGACGTCACTATGATCATGGCTTCCATGGATGCGTCAGGTGCAACAGGTTCAGATAATCTTAACCTTAGTGATGACAGTGATGAGGATACAGAAAAACTTAAGAAGCAGTACGAAGACGATGGCTGGGAGTACCACGAATATAAGGAAGACGGTTACAAGGGCTATAAGCTTATTAAGAAAGATGTGGACCTTAAGGAACTCGCGGGCGAACTGGAAGGCAGCGACAATTCTGAACTCGACATGGATACTGATAAGTTAAAGGTTGAGAAGACTGGCCTTGGAAAATATAAGGTGACTTGGGATGTTGCCGACAGCGAAAGTGTTGAGGAAGGCGAGGACTACAGCGGCTACCTTAAGTCATCAGGCGGTTACGCTAAGTTTGTTCTCAAACTTCCTCAGAAAGCGATTAGCAGCAACGCTCATAAGGTTTCTGACGATGGTAAGACACTTACATGGAACCTTTTCGATGTTACATCTGATGATCCAATCGAGGTTGAGTTCAGCCTCATCAACTGGAGACTTATCATTGGAATCATTGCTGGTATAATTGTTGCTGCTGTAGTAGTTGTGTTCATCATAGTTTTAAAGACAATGAAGTCAAATGCACCAGCAGGCGGTCCTGGACCTATGGGACCACAGGACGGTTACCCTGGCTACAATCAGGGCTATGATCAAGGTCAGGGAGGTCAAGGTGGTTATACATACGACCAACAGTATTCTCAGCAGGGTGGATACACTCAGCCTGGAACTGGATATTCTCCTGACCAGACACAGGGTTATGGATATGATCAGCAGTACACCCAGCAGGGTTATACCCAGCAAGGCGGTGGCTATGATCAGCAGTATCCTCAGCAGGGTTACACCCAGCAGGGACCATATAATCAGCAATGAGTCAAAAGGCGATAGAGCCAAATCAACTCATTAATAAAATAAAGAGATGGGAAAATGGTGAAGATTAGAAGATTTATGAAGGCGGCTGCGACAATGGCGGCGCTGTCTGTTATAATAAGTGGTTGTGGACATGCGGAAAGCTTTTCAGTGTACGATGTTCCTACAGTTGCAACGACAGAGACGACCACGGAAGAGGTTTCAACTACTGCAACAACTGAAGCAACTACAGAAAAATCCAAAACAGAAGATAAAGACAAGGATAAAGAAGAAGCAACTTCATCGGATGCTACTAATAAAGATGCATCTAATGATTCATCAGATGATAAGACATCCGATGATACCTCTAAAGAAAAATCTAATGATCATACATACCAGTATGATCCAAGCGAAGTAAAGTTAGATCCTCAGGGAGAGCCTCTCAGTGATGCTCAGGATTTTGTTCTTTTAACTGATGAGATTCCAGATGCTGTACTGGAAATCAGATATTATACAGATTACAACTTCGTAGGTACAAGGGTAAATGGCTACGAAGAGCCTGTGGCACTTATGACAAAAGAAGCAGCCAGCGCTCTTAAAGAAGTAAATGAGGATTTAAAGGCTCAGGGTTATCGAATCAAGATATACGATGCTTATAGACCGCAGACCGCGGTGAACCATTTTGTTTCGTGGGCTAGTGATTCGACAGATACAAAGATGAAGGAATATTTTTATCCAGATCTTGATAAGTCTGTGTTGATTCCTCAGGGTTATATAGGTCAACATTCTGGACATAGTCGAGGTAGTACTGTGGACTTGACTCTTGTGTATGATGAAACCGGCGAAGAGGTGGATATGGGCGGAACCTTCGACTTCTTTGGTACTGTGTCACATCCGGACTACACAGGAATCACAGAAGAGCAGTACGCAAATCGAATGATTCTGCGAAATGCCATGACAGCACACGGATTTAAACCACTGTCCACCGAGTGGTGGCATTTCTCTTTGCAGAGCGAGCCATACCCAAACACATATTTCGACTTCCCAGTTAATTCAGACTCGGTCGGACGCTAAAATGAGTCGAAGCCAAATTAACTCATTGTGGAGGAAATTATGGATAGTGATTTTAAGAGAGAATGGACGCGTGAAAAGGACAGCTTGATGCGAGCTATCAAGTCTCTTGGTTTCCCTGAGGAACTGGGTGAAGCGGTAGCCAAGAATCTTGGTAGTCCAAAGGCTATGAATAGAATGACTGTGTATCTTGAGAATGTGCAGCCTAAGACGCCAGAGCTTGTAGTAGATGAGATGCTGGCAATCCTCAGTGATATTGAGGCTTGGCGAACCAAGAAAGACAGCATCGAAGCCAACGCACGCTACAACGAAGTATTAAATGAAGGTTTATTTTAGGGGGTTGTTATGGATTGGTTAATTTATGTAATTGCATTTTTTGCAGCTATATGTGTGGGAATTACAGTTCTCGTAAAGAAGCTTGGTGTTAAGAAGTCGCCGTATTTGGTATTCGGCATCGTTGATGTGGTGCTA
>R24__coassemble_468_pt1 | contig 27191 bp, 23 predicted proteins | sample R24__metabat2_high_PE_052 | metagenome-assembled genome bin R24 | reverse complement strand
CTGCCGCCGACCTTTGTGTCCTCCATGTGCCTCCTGCACTGGCTGCTGTGGCTGTCCGAACTGACCGCCCTGTGGCTGCTGTACTGGCTGCTGTGGCTGTCCAAACTGGCCGCCCTGTGGCTGCTGCACTGGCTGCTGTGGCTGTCCAGGCTGCTGTCCAGCAAACATATTAGGATCCGGACCCATCGGATTCATGTTATTTCCATCCATAATAATACTCCCCTTTTCCTTAAACTTTATCCTAGATTATAACATTTTGAAAAAAATAATGAAACAGTTAAATACTTTTTTGACACTACAAATTACGTATAACTTATCAAATCAAAGGGAGGATGTTACACTCATCCTCGATAAAGATGTGACTATAAAAGCCTTCATACTTCTTTCACATAAAGAAACACCTGGGATTTCGAATTCGAATCTCAGGTGTTTCGCTTTTTTATGATTACTTTCTTTGAATTATAAACTAGAAATCAATTTCCTTCAGGTAACGGCTAAGTGCGTCCTGCCATGTAGGTAGTGGCTGGAATCCCATTTCAACAAGCTTTGACTTATCAAGTCTTGAGTTAAATGGTCTTGCTGCTTTTGATATACCGTACTCAGCAGTTGTAACAGGAGCAACCTCTGTTGTGTAGCCTGCCTGCTTATAAATCTCCTTAGTGAAATCATACCAGGAGATGAATCCGCCCTCGTTAGTAGCGTGATAGTAGCCATACTTCTCAGTCTCAGCCATATCAACAAGAAGACGAGCGAGGTCGTATGTATATGTAGGTGTTCCGATCTGATCAGAAACAACTGTTACTCTGTCGTGAGTCTTTCCAACATTCAGCATAGTCTTGATGAAGTTCTTGCCATTAACTCCAAATACCCAAGCGATTCGTACGATGAAGTACTTCTCAAGAGTATTTGCAACTGCAAGCTCGCCGTCCAGCTTAGTCTGTCCATATACGCAGAGTGGAGCGTAATCCTTGCAATCTGGCTGCCAAGGCTCTTCGCCCTGACCATTAAATACATAGTCAGTTGAGATGTAGATCATCTTGCAGCCCAGTTCCTTTGCAACGTCAGCAATATTCTGAGTGCCGTCCACATTTATAGCACGAACCTTAGGCTGGTTCTCCTCATCCTCTGCCGCATCAACTGCAGTCCAAGCTGCACAGTGAACGATAACGTCAGGATTCACTTCCTTAATCTTTGCGATAACCGCATCTCTGTCTGTAATATCAAGACTTACATAAGGCATAGTCGTAACTGCTGTGCCATCAGCTGCACCGCTGTACTCAGGCTGAATATCACTTCCCACGCCCTCGTATCCACGAGCTGCCAGATCATTCATAACATCGTGGCCAAGCTGACCACAAACACCTGTCACAAAAAACTTCATAGTTTTATTCTCCTTTATTGTTCAAGCAATTGCTGAACCCGTTGCTTCGCAACTCCTGTTCAGCAATGATGAGGCTTCGCCTCATATAGATTTATCTGATGAAGCACCTTAGAAAGCCAGCTTTCACGGTGCTTATCATATAAATCTGCATGAACATCATTAATCACACGTTTATTTCTGCTGTGAGGCCGAGCTCTGCTTTGTTTGCATCAAGTACTGGCTGAATAACTTCGCTGATGTACTCTTCTGTCTGCTGTGGTGCACGACCAACATAGAGTGAAGGCTTCATCAATTCTTTCAACTCATCAAGGGTCTTGCCAAATGCAGGATCAGCAGCGATGAGGTCGAGGAGGTTGTTCTCCTTACCCTCTTTCTTTACATTTGCGCCAGCCTGCATAGAGTACTGACGAATCTTCTCGTGAAGCTCCTGTCTGTCGCCACCAGCCTTAGTAGCGTCCATCATGATATTCTCTGTAGCCATAAATGGAATCTCTTCCATGAACTTCTTCTCAATAACCTTGTCATAAACAACAAGTCCGTCTACTACGTTAAGACAGAGATCAAGGATTCCATCTACTGCAAGGAATGCTTCTGGAACAGAGATTCTCTTGTTAGCTGAATCATCAAGTGTTCTCTCGAACCACTGAGTTGAAGCAACGATTGCTGGGTTCAGTGCATCGCAGATAACGTAGTTAGCCAGTGAAGCGATACGCTCACTTCTCATAGGATTTCTCTTATATGCCATAGCTGATGAACCGATCTGGTTCTTCTCAAATGGTTCCTCGATCTGCTTCAGATGCTGAAGGAGGCGGATATCATTTGAAAACTTATGAGCTGACTGAGCAATACCAGAAAGTACATTGAGAACACGTGAGTCAACCTTACGTGAATATGTCTGGCCTGATACTGGGTATACATCGTCAAATCCCATCTTCTCAGCTATCATTTTATCTAACTTCTTAACCTTGTCGTGGTCTCCGTTGAAGAGCTCAAGGAATGAAGCCTGTGTACCTGTTGTACCCTTTGAACCAAGAAGCTTCTGCTGTGAGATCATGTACTCAACGTCCTGAAGATCCATGAAGAACTCGTTCATCCAGAGAGTTGCACGCTTACCAACTGTTGTTGGCTGCGCTGGCTGGAAATGTGTAAATGCAATAGTAGGAAGATCCTTATACTCCATAGCGAACTTTGAAAGCTCATTTATTACATTAAGAAGCTTCTTACGTACAAGTTTAAGACCTTCTGTCATAATAATTACATCAGTGTTATCACCAACGTAGCAGCTTGTAGCACCAAGGTGGATGATACCTGCAGCCTTAGGACACTTTGCTCCATATGTATGAACGTGAGCCATAACATCGTGACGAACAAGAGCCTCTTCCTTCTTAGCCATCTCGTAATCAATATCTTCAGCATTTGCCTTTAATTCATCTATCATTTCCTGAGTAATACGTGGATTACCATTTTCATCAGGAAGTTCCAGTTCCTTCTCAACCTCTGCAAGAGCGATCCAAAGCTTTCTCCAAGTCTTGAACTTCTTGTCAGGTGAAAAGATATACTGCATCTCCTTGCTGGCATATCTCTGTGAAAGTGGACTTTCGTACTTATCGTAACTCATCATCTATCTCCTTTAATTTATCTAAATATTTTTTCTTTATTTCAACGTAACCACCGAAACAAGTCGGTGTTACTATAATTAACGCTAAGGATGCATAAATTAATCGACCATATGTATCTGCTTCTTTGGTATATGACCTTATTGCATCAACACTTGAATACAGGTTTCCATTATGTAGATATACTTCAACCTTTTCAATAGCCGCTTCTCCATTTTCATATTTCCAATCAGTAGCTTTTCTGTATTGAGCATACTCTTCATTATTTACGCCAATTAATTCATACTCATTACCATCATAATACACAATGACCTTATTATATAACATGTACGGGTTTTTATAATGACCTGTATACTTTTTTACTTGTTCGGCACTGCGAACCTGAACTTGAACAGGCTCGTATTCAACCTCCGCCTTACCAATCTGAAAACGATAATAGACGGCCATAGAAATAACAAAGACTGTCACAAGGACCATAAATATACAAAAGTTACGGAACACCTTCAACCTAAAACGAAGGATATCCTCATAACTCATATTTTCAATATCCATATTATACTTTTTCCCTCATTCGCAAATCGTTTCTAAGTTTAGCACATACAGAGGGCTTTGTCATATAAACTTTTTCTTTTCTCTCTTGGCGGCGTACATTATGCCATCAGCCTCCTGAATGATGTCAAATAGCTTGTCGCCGCGTGCAGGTGTGGCAACCACACATCCATAGCTTATAGATACCTGGTAAGGCTTGTCAAAAATATCATTTATCTCCGCTATCCTGCGTTCAAGCCTGGCTCCAAAATCCTTATCAAAGCCCTCTGACACATCCGAGCATAGCACCACAAACTCGTCGCCTCCAAAGCGGGCACAGATATCCGTACCGTCCCTGCAGCATCCACTAAGAGCCGTTGCCACCTGCTGGATTGCAAAGTCGCCTTCCTTATGGCCATAGGTATCATTTATTGTCTTCAGGCCATCCAGATCTATGAAGCCTACCATAAGCGTATTGTTCTTAGCAACACACTCCTTGAAAAGCTCCTCCGAGGTTCTGGTGAAGCTGTTACGATTAGCTATCTTACACATAGGATCAAGAACGTTGAGCTTTGAAACATTTTCGATAGCATTTCCTATGCACATGGTCAGGGTATGGCACAGCATGCTGTATATAGGAAAATCATTATCGGTCACGATCAGATAGCCCAGTACCCTCTCCGAGAAATGAAGCGGCAGGAAGTAGCTGATATTTCCACCGGTTTCAAATGGAATCGGATACAGCTGGGTGCTTGGGAATCGGTCCAATGTCATCCTCCTGCCTCTGTCCCAGATAAGCGGTGCCGTCATATATTCAGGATAAGCAGCGTCCTTATCTGCAAGGGATAATGTATGGTATGTATTCTCCCAGTCCTCGATAAGGCAGAGACTGAACTGTTCCATTTCAAGAATCCTAACAATCTGAGATATGGACTCTACACATTCAGCCATATTCTTTGAGCCCGCAAGCCCGGCGATCAGACGATTCAGCATATGAACGTTGGTATAGGTTCGCTCCAGACGAAGATATACGTCACGCTTAAACTCCTTCATATCCTCAAAATCATGCTTGTCGCATCCGCAACATTGTCCAAAAATAGGTTCAGCCTCCATGGGAATATTCTTCGGCTGTTCCTCTCCATTCATCAAATTATACAGGACCTGACAGGCCTTATAGCCCGAATCATACACCGGACGCTCCACCGTAGTCAGAGTCGGATATGAATTTTGAGCGTTAAATGTATTATCAAAGCCTGTCACGATAACGTCCTCAGGCACCTTGTAGCCCATTCTCTGAAGCTTGCTCATAGCAGTCAGTGCCATACTATCGTTAGCAAACACAAAGGCATCAGGAAGATCAAGCCCCGACTCAACAAAGTCCTCTATAGCCTTTATTCCATCATAGCTCCTAAATCTTCCTTCGAAAAATCTTCTGCTATCAAACTCGATATCGTGCTCCTTCAGCGCATCCCTGAAAGCACGAAGCCGTTCCTTCGCCTCCGGATTACTCTTCGGACCAGAAATAAAGTTAAAGACTCTCGCCCCATGAACCGTTATGAGATGCTCAACCAGCTTCTTCATAACGGAATAGTTATTGATATTTACATTGTAAAACTCTTCGTAATCACCGCATTCAAAAATAACCGTAGGAATCCCAGCCGACTTCACTCTTTCGTTGATCAGTTTCCTAACGGCTTCATTTGCAAATGTATTAGTAAGCAGAAGAGCCCCATCAAATGACGAACTATCCGGAAGCCCATATATGCTAAACTCACCAAAATCAAAATCCTTGCTGTCAATTATCCCGCCAAACGCAGCAAAATAAGAGACATTCAGGTCGTGTTCCCTGGCGAAATCATTGATTCCACTTATAATATGATACGGATACTCCTCGTCCATACCAGAAACAACAGCCGCAATATTCTTAATCATAGAGCCTCCTTTCCCTTCACTCACTTGTAACAATTTCTATCATACTATATCCTCAAACTTTCATCTACCGTGGATTATAATTTTTCAGAGTCCCCATAGATTTTATCCCCTATAAAATAAAAAACAGCCTCTAGATCATCTAGAGGCTGAAAACTCTACGTTCTTGCAACCTTTCTATATATTAGCAAATTAATGAACGCGGATGATCTGCTCATAGAGACAGATTTCCTTGTCGTTCACCTGTTGATTCATATGGTGATGGCCGAAGAACCATCTCTTATATTTTAGCCCCACCTTTATCTCTTCAAGATACTGAGTAAAATAGTCCTGGCTGTAACCTCCAGCGCTAATAAGCGCAGTCGTACTGGCCGAGGCGCAATGAGTCAGCACCCAGTCAACCTCCCAGTTAACCTTATCAAGATTCTTAATTCCCTCTTCAAGTTCCTCAGGCGTCGGAAGCTCCCGCTCCCACCAGCTGACGCCTCTCACTCTAAAAAGCTTAGAATAATCCTGACTCCATTTCTTGATTCTAGGATCATCCGGTTCCAAGATTCCATCGCTGATATCGTGGGACCTGGCACCGCCAAATGTAAATACCCGCAACCCTTCTATTTCGAAGACCTGTCCTCTCATCAGATGCAGCACAGAAGGTCTTACCTTATGCACCTTTCCACCGTGCCACTCCTCAACCTCCATCTCATGAAGTCGGTCATGATTCTCATGATTGCCATCTATAAAAAGCGTAGTGAACGGCTTATCTTCAAGCCAATCCAGCCAGTACTTCTCGTACTTTGAATCACCGCGCCAATCCCAGACCATACCAAAATCACCAAGGATAATCACGTAATCATCCTTAGTCAATTCCTTCTGTTCAAAAAAGGACTGTCTATTTAAACGACTGATATCAGCGTGGGTATCGCCGGTCATGAAAATCATAGAGGAGCCTCCTGTTTATTGCTTTCATTAATCATAACACTTCAGGGGATTTGTGTCATTTAACTTGTAATATACTCCCCTTGGATTACTTTTCAAGTATATAAAAAAGACGAGTCTACGCTCGTCTTTTCTTAAATCAAGAATATACTATAACACTCTTTTATATAGATTCAATATTTTATATCGAACAGATCTAGAAGACTCTTAAATGTATCTTGCCCATCAAGGCAAGTATCAATCAACCAGCCTTTTTCATTTTTCCATTCCGTAAGACCTCGATAATAATACGCCTTCTTTGAATCTTCAATAATAAATGGAATCAAATTATGATGAAGACATTCCTTTAATGTAACAAGGCGACCAACTCTACCATTTCCATCCTGAAATGGATGGATATATTCAAACTCCGCGTGTAAAGTGATGATATCCTCAATTGTCTTTTTTTCTTTGGTATTATACTCCTCAAGCAAAGCTTTCATTGCTTTATGAACATCTGCCGGTTTTGTTGTTTTTCTTCCGCCTACAACATTCGCTCGTTTTTTATAATCACCAACAGCAAACCAAGATAGCATTGAGTCCTTGGTGTCATGTTTAAGAATGTAATGAAGCTTCTTTATAATATCTTCGGTTAATTCTTCTTCGGCAATATCAATTACATAATCTATAGCTCGAAAATGATGCACCGTTTCCAATATATCATCTACAGGCACGCCATCTCCAACATCGACTGTATTAGTTTCAAAGATTAATCTCGTTTGATCTTCCGAAAGCTTACTACCTTCTATATGATTTGAATTATATGTCATCCTTACCTGAAGCTCATGATAAAGACCTCCAGACAATCTCACATCCTTTTCATCGCGAAGAATTTGAAGTATTTCATTTTCGCTAATCTCTCGCATAAGTAATTCAGATGGCACTCCAAGATAATTTGATATTCTATTAAGCGTCTTCAAAGATAAAGGTTCTTTTTTTGCAATCTTAGCTACTGTACGCGAAGAAAGTCCAAGTTCTTTGGTTAACTCAGTTTTGTTAATACCTTTTTCTTTTAAAACATTTTCAAGATTATCATATGAAATCATAAAAAAACCTCCAAAATCTTTACTTATTATGTCATATCAAGACAAAAAAGTAAAGATTTTGAAGGTTTTTGATTATAAAAAGTAAAGAAATGTAATCTAAACCTCAAATCTCTCGATGACAGTATCTTCCACATACTCAGCCTTCAGTTCTCCGAGTCTCGCAAAATGGCTTGTCTCTTTGTGCTCTGCAATCGCATCCATACCCTTCCACTTCTCGATGAGAAGCAATACATCCGAATCAGATTCCGAAAGATAATACTCATACTTTTCATTTCCAGCCTCTGAACGACTTGAAGCGTCTATTCCTTCCGCCTTTATCTTTGCCAGAAATTCCTCTCTCTTAGATGGGAAACACTTATATGTTACATTTAATACTACCATGTTATTTCTCCTTCATTATTCTAATTGATTTTATATTAGACTGAGTTGTGATCTTCTTGAGAAGAATATCTTCCTCAGCCTCAATTGCCTTATAGGAAAGGCCGTTGTTTGAAATGCATTCAATGATGCCGTGATCTATGATGATGGTTGTTGTACCATCAACATTCGCACCTTCAATCACTGTGTCGCCTACTGAAATAGAGTACTCAGTATCGTCAATTATTAAAGCCACCGGACTGCCTTCAAGATTATATTCTAACGATGTACCTGAATATTCTTGCGCCTTATCCAAGTCAAAACGATCCCATAGTTCTCTGACAGGGTCAAATGCTATTCTAAGTCCTTCTAATGTTTCGCGAAGACTGAGTTCCATTGGAATGGACATCATCCCACGAAAGCCACCTTTGTCATTTTTAGTACGATACCAGGCAACGCTGATAGTTCTCTCTTCCACACCTGCATAAATCTGTGCAGCATAAGGAAGTGTTGTCTCATATGCAGAGAGAACCTCCGACTCAGGAGTGAACTTGTATCCGTCGAAATCACCGATCATATAGTAGCCATCTGCCGACCAGAACACCCACTTGGTCTTTTCAATATCATCCAAGGATCTATTCTGTATTTCTAGTTCAAAAAGTCCTGGGCACTCCCACATCTTATCAGCTGTGAAGCGCTGGCTCTCAGTCCAGTGAATCATATCATCCGAACGGTATATTGCGAATTCATTTCCATCGAGATACAGTACCATTATGTAGGCATCGCTCTTCTCGTGATAGAAAACGAGCGGATCCCGGTTCTCACCCGCTATATGTTCCACAACGGTACATTTCTTTTCTAAAGTCTCGCCGCCATCAGTTGAGATTGCGAGGCGCTGTACATGCTGACGTGCCATTTCCTTTGACCAGTTGTTTCGGCCACCAGAGGCGGTGTAGAAGTAAAGCAGCGCACCCTTGCCGAAGCCCGCCGCATTCTCCTTGTCGCATATAGCACAACCCGAATAGATTGTACCAAACTCATCTGGTTCCATCGCCAAAGGACGATGCTCCCACGCAATAAGGTCGCGGCTTACTGCATGCCCCCAGTGCATGTTACCCCAGTTGATTCCGTAGGGATTCCACTGATAATAGAGGTGATAAACGCCGTCTGCGTAGATGAGACCATTCGGATCATTTATCCAGCCCGACTCCGCTGTAAAGTGAAGTCTCGGCCGATACTTGTATTCGGAGTTTGGCTTTTCGTCATGCAAACTTATGGCCTTCTCCAGCAAGCCAGCAGACTCATCCACTTCACCGCTAACCACCTCACGAATCTCCACCTGTTTACCCATGAATCTTTCAACATCCATGGCGAAGTAGAAGTCCGCGTCGTCTGGGCTAAGCCTTATATCTAGTTCCTGAAACAGTTCGCCGTCCGAATAAAAGGAAAGCTTTCTCTCCGCGCATTCACGTCCCACAGCGAACCATATAAATTTATTGTTTATATCTACTAACATATTTTTTACTCATATAGTGAATTATGATACTCCAGTAGTTCATCCAGGAAAGGCTTCATCGCAGCAATCTCGCTTTCCTTTCGAGTCTCAATGTTGAGTATCTTTCCGCTCTCATATTCGACGTAAATATCGACTAGAAGGCCATTTGAATCTATCTCATCAGCATCAGTGCTGGTTGCCCAGCCAAAGTAACCCTCATCGTGACCATTTAGTCCGTTACTTGAATACCCCCAGGTACTGAAGTCGTACTTGATCACCACGTCGTTCTTATCAAAAATCTCTGTCACTCTGTCATAGTAGTCATCTGGGAAAGTCGCATATTCGAACTCCTCATCGCTCGAATCCTGGGTACTATATACGCTTCTGCTGAGCATAAGTTTCTTACCATCCTCTGCGTCCTCGTCCTTTACCGACATTTCAACAAAATAATAGCCTGTATCTTCACCATTATATTTAAAGCTTAACCTCTGGATCTGCGAAGTCTCTTTCTCAGGATATAGTCTGTCGTCACCCTTCGACGCGAACCACTCCATAAAAATATCGTAGAACTTAGCAGACCAGCCCTCCTGCGGATTATTATTTTCAGTGAAATGTAGTTCCTCTCCCGACTCATAAGTAACCGTGAAGGACTTTTCCTGATATTCAGGCGGAAGTCCTGCCGTCACATCATAGAGTCCATTTCGAGAGACAAGCTTTTCATCATCTATAACATCCTGTAACTTAGTGAGAAGTTCCTCGTCCGCCACTTCACTCATTCCGATATTCGGCTCACTGGCAACAAGCTCTCCATTTTCCTCACTGATCACGAAAGTAAAGTCATGATTCTCTTCTTTATCCCATCGCACCTCAGTGTAAAATGACACGTCCATGGCCACTATATCTTTCGAAGTAATCTCCTTAGGCGCATCCGGATCCTGCTTTGTGGTCGTGCCACCACAGATCACATCATCCCCGTCGTTATTATCCTCAGTAGTTTTATCATCAGACACATCACTCACAGGAATCTTACTTCCACAACCTGAGAACAGTCCCAGAATCATAAGCCCCACACATAAAGCTGATATATACTTTCTCATAATATACCCCATATATTTAATTAACCTACCAACACCACTACTCCTAATATACCAAAAAAGTGCAAAAAGGGACAGACCTCAGTGCAGTGGGGTCTGTCCCCATTGCACCAAGATCTGTCCCTACTAACACCTTATTGATTTACATCTGTGAATTGAACAGTGATTTAATCTTGTAAACGATGTCCTCGCTGTCGGCATTGATCGTAGCAGCCTCATTTACCTCTGACAGCTTACGCATTGCCTCTGTATCTGCCTCTGATGTGTAGCTGATCGTATATACAGGAATCTGTGACTCCTTAAGGGCTGGCTCGATAGTGTTCATACCGTAACCAACATTCTGATAACCGTCGCTGAGTAGGAAGATCATAGCCTTAGCATCCGGATGATCCTTCTTAGCTTCCTCGATCATATCCATAGCAACAACTACTGCATCGTAGCTGGCTGTTGAACCGTTGGCTGAAAGTGAATTAATACCACCCTGGAAGTAAGACTTCTGGTTCATATCGAACTTAGCGATTGGAACCTCGATCTGTACATTGTCGCTGTAGCTTACGAGACCAACATAGTTATTCTCGTTAATGTACTGCATACCATTTGACAGTGACTCCTTCAGCTGGTTCATAGGATCTCCGTACATACTACCACTACAGTCTGCAACGAATACAGCGATGATGTCCTTACCGTTGTCCTTGTAAACCTTGTAGCTTTCAAGACCCTGAGAAACCTCTGCACCAGTAAATGCAAGATCTGACTTATAATCATCATTTGCATTGAAGCCCTTGTTTGTGGCAATCTTCTGCATCTCATCGCTGAGACAGTAATCAATGACCATATCGATAGCTGCAAGCTCATCATCAGTCTTTCCTGCCTTATCGCAGATATATGCAGGATTATCGTGTCTCATTCCAAATGGAATAAAGTCATATACGCTCTTTAAGTTCTCATCGTTAATGTATGTCTGATACTCAGTAAGAATTGCGTCCAGCTTTCCGTTAGAAGCGCTGTCTCTCATCTGCTGAGTTGTATATGCAACGTAAGGAATGTTCTGGTTGAACTTTGTGAAGTTATCCTGGCCATCCTTCAGAAGTGTAAGCAGAAGGTTAAGTCCTGTGGCACTTGTCTGTGGGTTTGTATAACCCATGTTAAGCTGGCCATTCTGAACAGCTGATATAACAGAATTAAAATCTGTGTAAGCACCCTTCTTAACAAGGATACCAGCTGTATTACCAACCAGTCTGTCCGTATGGAGTTCAAGGTTACCTCCATTTACTATTGCGTACTCTCCAAAAAGTGTATTACTTGGAGTGTAGATATCAGGAAGATATTTTCCTGAAATGATATAGTCAGCGGCAGTTCCTGAAGGAACGGAACGTACTGTCATCGAAACAGACTGACCGTTGATTTCATTTCCCGCTCTATTGAATCTTTCAGCAACATCTATGAGCCAGCTGTCGTTGTCCTTACCAGCCTTCTCACCTGATGTAAAAATCTCGACATCAAGCTTTCCACTACCCTGAACAGCTACAGGATACTTTGCTATCTCAGGAAGCTCATCATAAAGTGTGTTGTCATCCAGTGATATAGGAGCCTTCACAGGATCCGCCTTAGTCACCTTTATATGCTTCAGCATGGACTCGGTTGTCTTACCACCCGATGAGCCCTTGAATATTGCAAATATACCGATCATCAATACGATAATAACCGCAAAGATGATACCAACAACAATTGCACCATTACTTTTTTTCATTTCTTAAATTCCCTCCATGTAAAGAATCCTTCACTAATAGTTCAGGATACAACTAAACGCCAAGCTGGTTCTTTCCAGAACGCCTCAGCTCTTCTAACGCTTCTATCATGTCATCAATTTCTCTAGTATCATATGACATAACATCATCATCAAGTGAAACCGAAAGCTCAACCATCTTGTTAAACTTATCTAGCATAGTCTCAGCTTCAGTACAAAGATTTTCAAGATAACTCGAATCTTTTCCTGAGATATAGTCAAATGATTCGAGGTACTGTCCTGCATCTAGCAAATATCTCTCCATCTGATTTCGTGCCTGTATGTAGATTTCCTTAACTTTATCATCTCTATCTTTACTAAGGAAATACTCCTCCCTATTTACCATGCTGTCCCATGCATTTACGAGACGGATACGCTCCTTAACAAAAAGTCTCTTATTGCCACTCTTCAGGACACGTCCTCTTGGAGTCGATCTCTCGCGATCTTCTTTTTTACGTTTCTTTCTTTTAGACAATTTAGAGTAAATCTTATATCCTGCCCAGGCAATCGTAATTGAGATAGCGAAAACCGCTATCACAAACCCTTCCGATACATTTTCAGTACACGTTCCTAAGATAATGGAAACGATCCAAATCAGGAATATATAATTATTTCCTTTTTCCTTCAACTTTTTCTCCAAAAACCAAGCTACATCTGAAAACCACTTATCTAGCCAACTTATTCTTGCCAGATTTCTTAAGTTCTTCGAGAGCTTCGATCATGTCATCCATCTCTCTTGTGTCGTATGACATAACCTCATCATCCACTGAGACAGATAGCTCAACCATCTTGTTAAACTTATCCAGCATGTTCTGTGCTTCTGCACAGGCACCTCTGAGATAGCCTGAGTCCTTACCTGAAATGTAATCAAAAGACTCTAGATACTCGCAGGAATCTGTTACGTATCTCTCCATCTGGTTACGAGTCAGAATATATAACTCTCGTACCCTCTCATCTCTTTCATCACTGAGGAAGTACTTTTCTCTGGACATCATACTGTCCCACATATTTACAAGATGTGTACGCTCTTTAACAAAAAACTTTTTGTTGCCTGCTCTTAATAATCGTGGTCTAACAGATGCGATCATTCTCTTTTCATCATCTTGAGATTCTTTAATCACTGATAGATTTGAATAGACTGTATAACCAGCCCATCCTAAAAGAAGAACAACTGTCATTACATTGGACAATAAATGCATTTTTACAGTTGGATCGTCTGTTTTAATACTATGTCCTGTAAAAAGAAGTCCCGTAATATAATAAAATAATACGATCAACGCTAGTATAACAATATTTATAATATTCACTTTTAATAGTTTTATTTTGTTTAACATATTTTTGTCTTTCAAATGTATACAAACAGATCTATGCGCGAGCAAGCTGTATAAACTAAAGTGCGATATGTATTCACGAGACCATTGCGGGTCTCGGCGCTTAGCGATTCAGACATCGACAACGTCGGTGGCTGAGAGCTTAGCAAGCGAAGCGGCCGCTAGGGGTAGCCCGCACTGAGCGGAAGCGATGTCGAGTGAATGCATAGTCGCACTAGTTTGACCAGCTTGCCGCGGGAATGAGTCAATTGACTCATTCTAGAATTGAAAGCCCCATTTCTTGAAATAGACTAGGAGCGATTTCACAAATCGGTAGATTCCTCTTAGGTTTCCTGTGTTATCTCGCTGCCAGTTGTGATATGCTGTCACATCCGGATAGAAGATAATCTTCTTGCCCTGCGCCCTGACTCTTCTGGAGAGATCCGAATCCTCGCAGTACATAAAGTATCTGTTACTGAATCCTTTCAGCCTCTTGAGATAAGAGGTTCTAGCTCCAAAGAAGCAGCCTGTGCAGAACTCAATCTCTGTCGGCTCGTTCAGGTTCTCCTCCTGACGAGTGTAGCGGCGACGAAGATATTTGAATCCTGGAATCTTGCTTACAAAAACGTATCTCACTGTCGGACAGTACTTTGGCAGAAACTGTTCAGTTCCGTCATTGTTCATGATCCTTGGTGTGATAAGTCCGATGCTCTCGTCCTTTTCCAGCACCTTTGTCAGTTCTTCCACAGTGTTATCATCCAGATAAATATCAGGATTAATAACAAAATGGTAGTCGCTCTTTACACGCTTTATAATCGCGTTATGTCCTGCGCCGAAGCCCTTGTTCGCATGATCCCTAATTAATTTAACCTCAGGGTACTTGGACTCGATCAACTCAGGTGTTCCATCAGTCGAACCATTATCATACACATACAGACGAAAATCATAGTCTTTATCTATGTTCATTTTCAGCACCGAACTGATGCATCGTTCAATCGTTTTTTTATTGTTGTAGGTAACTACTCCACCTGTAATCTTCATAATCACTTACCATTAACAAAATGAGTCAACATTCACGTCGGACGTACAAAGTGACTCATTTTTGAGTCACCTGTTACGTCCGACGTGGGGGTGACTCATTTTGACTAATTGATTCGTTTTAGCACCAGATCATCTGAACGATCTTTTTGATGGCACCATTCTTATAAACACCGTACTTCTGGAAGAACTCCAGCTTCTCACGCTTGCCAGCCATGATGAGTTCAGAATACTCCTTCATCATATCAACGGTCTTCTGGCCGCTTTTTGCACGAATCCTGTCGCCATATCTCTTCAGGATATAGCTGGTCTGTCTGTAGCTGAGATCCATATCCTTAAGGAACTTCTCTCTACCAAAACTGAAGCGCGCCTTATATTCAGCAGTGCTTCCAGCAGCATGAGCCCCAACTGCATTTTTGCTATGCTGTCTGTATCTGATAAGTGGCTCATCTACAAATGCTACGTGACCAGTAGCAGCTACAAGTATTGCAGCAAAATGGTCATACATGAGTACCATTTCCGAAGCAGGTGCTTCACGAAGAAGGTCTGCCGCTGCTCTATTCATCATAACGGTACATCCCGTCACTGTGTTCTGAATTAGTAGTGAACTGATACTATCTCTTACCCCATCCTCACGAGGAAGTTTCTGATAGTCGAAGAAGGATTCTGCAATCTTGCGTCCATCTTCATCCATAAGTGAAAGATCTGTATGAACAAGGATTGGTGTATCCTTTCCATACTTCTCTTCGCATTTCTTCATCTTGGCAAATGTGGTCTCTGTCTTTCTACGGTACCACATATCGTCCTGATCCGAGAACATTACGTAGTCACCTGTTGCCACACTTAGAAGCTTCATGAAACTTTCTGTCGGTGAGCCCGTATGTTTCGTATCATCGAGAATCTTAACTTCCATAGGATTCTCGCGTTTTGCCTTATAGTATTCAACTCTCTTCTTTATGATATCAAGAGTTCTATCCGTAGATCCGTCATCTCTGACGATGAGTCTGATCTTCTCACCACTTGATCTGATGAGTCCCTCCTCAGACTGTGTCACAAGAGACTTAATCTGCTTATCAACAAACTGCTCGCCATTGTAAGTTGCGAGCAGAATATCTATTGTTTGTGTCGATGTCATTTTGCTTCCCCCGGGTAAACCTTGTCGTAATACTTTTCGTAACGAGCCTCTGACTCATTAGCAAAGGCCTCTGTTGAATCCTTCTTAAATATAACGATCAGTGTCTGGAATATCATCTTGATATCCATCCACATGGAATATTCCTCTATGTACATTAGGTCAAGAACCAGCTTATCCTTTGGTGAGGTGTTGTACTTACCAGCGATCTGGGCATAGCCAGTGATTCCCGCCTTAACTCTAAGTCGATACTCAAACTCAGGAAGATCATTTGTGTAGTTGAAGATATTTGCCAGCATCTCTGGTCTAGGACCAACTACTGACATATCGCCCTTTATAACATTCAGGAACTGTGGAATCTCATCAATTCTGAATCGTCTAAGAATACGACCAACCTTTGTGATTCTGTCGTCATCTACAACAGACAGATAATTATCCACATTTTCCTTCATGGTACGTAGCTTATAAACTGAGAAGATCTTACCACCTCTTGTAGCACGGTTCTGCTTGAAGAAAACTGCTCCACCATCGTCCAGCTTGATTGCGATTGCAGCAACCATAACAAGTGGTGATGTGATGATAAGCGCAAGACCCGAGATCACAACATCGAAGAATCTCTTGAGTGCCTTCTGCTCAGCTCTAAGTCCAAGAGATGTAAGCTCAAACAGCGATACATCATCCAGCATAACGTGATGAGATGTTCTCTCCACAACGTCCGCCATCTCAGGATTGATATATACATTTTTCATGTTCTGATAACAGAACTCAACTATCTGTGTTCGTTCCTTTATAGGCACATCGTAAACGAAGATCGTATCGTACTTTTGTATGGTATCGCGAAGATTTTCATTTCGATAATCCATATTTCTGCAAATCTTGTACTGCAGTCTGTACTTACGCACGCTCTTACTGATCTCATCAAGAGACCTCTGAGATGAAGTTACAATGAGACACCGTTCAGGATCATAAATCTTAAAGTATATCCAGTTACCTACATAAACGCCTAGCTCGATGACTATAGCCTGCAGAATAAATATAATGATCAGGAGCCACGGTTGATCCAGCGAGAAGGTTTCATTATTATTCTCGTTTGTATTCATGACGCAGAGCATGATGTAAGCAACCAGGTCCGTCATAACTGATGCAAGACAAAGGGATATAATAATCGGGCGACTCTTACGCTTTCCAACATCATAACTGCCATAAATGTTAAGAAATAGATAACCCGAAATAAGGTAACTAATGATAGTTACCGCCGAAGTTCTGTTTCGAACAAGCATCTGCCAGTTTTCGATGGCATACAGTCTGTAGAATATCCAGAACACTAAGAAATATACAATTAACTTAAGGAGCAGTACGATAAGATTGATGCACTGCTTCAGTTGCTTTTTCATTTAATCTCCCCTAAACAAAGTAAGCACATAGGTCATATTATTATATCATAAAACTTTGGATAGTAAAAGTGCATCTCCTATCCTGGAAATGCACTCTTGCTTCTTAGTGTAAGTGACACTGCTTTTCTGATATTTGAAACTCTGGTGGTCTTATAACTGCCACCATATTCGCCATCAACTGTCCAAGGAAGTTCCTCAGAACACTGGATCACAACTCGTGATGACTTCCTGGAAATGATCATGTCATCATTCAGGTCATCAACAAGAAGACAGTTGATGATACGCTGAAGCTCCACAGGAGTTTCAGGAGTCTTTATAAGCACTGATTCGAAAAGGCCGTCGGAAAATGACATATCCTTCGGCGCTATATTTTTGAAGCCGCCAATCGATAGAGAATTAGTTACCTGTCCGTATATAAAGTCGCCGCTTACCTCCTCACCATCGAAGAGCACCTTCATACGATAACTCTTGAGATTGAAAAGTGTCTTGCTCGCTTCCAGAACATATGCAGCATGTCCAAGGGCATTTTTCAAGTTCTGTGGAGTCGAATACGATATATCCGTGAACGCACCAAAGGCAGCAACATAGATGAAAAATGTATTCTCCAGGCGTCCTACATCCACGTGGCAGATTTCGCCCTCCACGATGTCACGCGCCGCCTGAACTGGATCCACGCTTATACGAAGGCTTCTTGCGTAGTCATTTGTACTTCCACATGGGATGTAACCCATATGAACACGGCGCTTAATGCGTCGTTCCAGTCGCATGATTCCACCCACAGTGTTGTCCAGGGTTCCATCACCGCCAGCACAGACCACAAGATCAAAGCTTTCCGCATTTTCGTAGACATACTTCTCTGTCTCTTCCTGACTCTTAGTTGGATAAACCTCCACCTTGTAGCCAGCATTTGAAAAGACCTCCAGAATATCGATCATCTCTGATTTAATGACCGTTCTACCCGCCTTCGGATTTACGACAAAAAGCAGTTTCTTCATTGGAAGCTTTTTTAAAGGCTTCTGCTTTATAGATTGTTCATTAATCTGACTTGTCATACTATTCTTCTTTCCAGATATCTATCCAGACCACGTTTTCTTAATTTACAAGCTGGGCAGTTTCCACAGCCGTCACCGAGAACGCCATTGTAGCATGTAAGAGTCTTCTCTCTAACCAGGTCAAAGGCGCCAAGGCTGTCAGCCAGCTCCCATGTTTCTTCCTTATCGATCCACATAAGTGGTGTGATAAGACAGAACTCATATTCCATAGCAAGGTTCAGAGTTGTATTGAGAGACTTGATAAATATGTCTCTGCAGTCAGGGTATCCTGAGAAATCACTCTGAGATACTCCTGTGATTATATCTGTAACGCCATGTGTCTTTGCGAATATAGCTGCATATGTAAGGAAGAGCATATTTCTTCCCTCAACAAATGTGTTTGGAGGGCCCTGCTCAGGTGCATCTGTATCAACAGCCATATCCTCTCTTGTAAGAGAATTAGGTGCCAGCTGATTAAGCTCTGAAAGGTCGATTATTGTATGCTCAACTCCAAGCTCTGCTGCAATGCTGGCAGCACACTCCAGCTCCTTCTTATGTCTCTGACCATAGTCAAATGACACTGCGTATACTTTCTCATATATCTTAGTAGCCCATACCAGGCAGGTGGTACTGTCCTGACCACCACTGAATACAACTACCGCTTCCTTCTTATTCTTCATTTCTACTCCTTAATTTCGTGCAGTGGGGTCCGTCCCCATTGCACCAAGGTCTGTCCCCTCTTGCACCTAAATGTCATCTCTGGATAATCTCAGGTCGATAAGTCTCAGAACTCTGTCCTGAAGATCCTTATTCTTTTCAAAAGCTCCTCTAAATGTAGTCGTCAGTGTTACGGCTGGAGTATTCTTAATTCCCCTTGCTGTCATACAGCTGTGCTTTCCACTGATGATTACCGCTACGTCTGGAGACAGTGTTGCCTTCTCCATTATCTCAGCGATATCGAAGCCTATCTTCTCCTGAAGCTGTAGTCTCTTTCCTACCATATCAGCGATACGAGCGATCTTGCTGAGTCCGATAACCCTCTCGCGAGGAATGTAGGCTACATTTACCTTCATATCGTACATCAGCGCCATGTGATGCTCACAATAGCTGAATATCTCTATATCTCTAACGAGAACCATATCATTATTTGTTGGGGCATCAAATGTCTTATTGAACATGTTTGCTATCTCGTCATTTGTATAGCTAATGCCCTCAAAAATCTCACTGTACATACGAGCAACTCTGTCTGGTGTCTCGCGAAGTCCCTCTCTGTCTGGATCCTCACCAATCGCCTCCAGGATTCCTCTGATATGCTCTCTAACTTTCTCCTGATCAACTGCCATAATTTCTCTCCATTATCTCACTTATTATCATAATTTAACATCTATTTTACATCACCGACCAAGATTGCTACGCAATCTTTTTATACCCCTCTCGCATCAGGTGGCCATATGAATTTATGTTGCTGCAACTGGTTGGTAACGCCGTTCATCTTATGTTCGATCATGTACTCCACAATCTCCCGCGGTTCAATCGCCCCAAACACAGGACTTAGATATACCGCAATGCCGCGCTCCACCAGGTTATACTTCTCAATCACCTCACGGGCTCTGTCCAGATCCTCCCGACTCATCACAACAAACTTCACCGTGTCATACTCACGAAGGTAATCATAGTTCTCCATCAGCATGAACTGCTCCATTCCACTGCCAGGACACTTGTAGTCCAGGGTGACGGAAAGCTCATCCCTCAGGGACAGTTTCTTCGCCAGCTCGTAGAAAGGTTTGATGCTGACAGCTCCATTTGTCTCGATCTCCACCCGCTTGTTAAGGGAAATGGTATCTACAACCAAGCTTTCTAAGGAGTCCTGATCCTCACCGCTTGTACTTACACTAAGATGAAGGAGTGGTTCCCCGCCAGTAATGGTCACATTGTCCACACCGGTACTGCGCAGGTAGTCCAGAATCTCTTCGCGACTCATCTCCTGATAGTCACCGTCTGCCGGAATGGACCATGCTGTATCGCAATACGTACAGTTCAGGTTACATCCGCCCAGTCGTAGAAAGACGGCCAGCTCACCAGCCCGCCGACTCTCCCCATTTATACTAATAAACTTTTCCGCTACTCTAAACATTTTTACTCCTCAAAATGAGTCAATTTGGCTTTGAGCCAAATCGACTGAGCCAAATCGACTCATTTTGTAAACTCGGCACAGTTCTCTGGTGTTTCGAAGACGCGGGCACGTATTACGTGGTAGCCCTTTGCCTCCATCACATCATAAAGATATTTTGCAAGGTTCTCAGCAGTTGGACGGAAGTCCAGCTCTATCATAGAAAAGCCTTCCTCTTCCATAGCTTTCTTGGTTGTCTCTCGAAGACTGCCCTTCTCAAGGAGCAGGGTGTGATCAAGCTTTGAAGCCTCTTCCTTCAGGTCGTCCTTCAGTTTTCCGAAGTCAACTACCATACCACGGTCAGGGCCCTCAGCCTTAACCTCCTCGGAACCAACCTCTACAGTTATTATCCATCTGTGTCCATGGATGTTGGCACATTTGCCTTCGTAATCCTTAAGGAAATGCGCACTGTCAAATTCTGCTTTTGTTCTTAAAATATACATATGTTTTACCTCAAAAAAATATGTCACGAGATATAAATCCCGTGACATACAAAAAACTCCTTTGATTCACGGCCCTAGTTTTGATCAGCAGGATGGTACCAACGAACTGCTAAATATGGATTACTCTTTACTCAATCCCAAGAAAGCTCTTTACTACCGCTTCCATCTCTTCCTTCTCACATACTGTCTCGTGCATGATCGGAGCTGTACGGATTTCTTCAACAGCCTGTGGAACCTTTACAGATGAAAGCTTCTCAAGCTCATCTACAAGAGCGAAGTCATCTAAGGAATCAAGTGATACCTTATCTCCCTCTGGAGTATCAAGAAGAGCTTCAACAACGCTTCTTGCGAACTTGTATGGGCTTGCTGTAGAAGCGATAACTGTTGGAGTATCATCTCCTGTCTCAGCCTTATACTTATCATATACATTAACGGCAACAGCTGTATGTGTATCAAGCACATAGCCGTCCTCGTTATATACTGTATGGATTGTAGCAGCAACCTCATCAGTTGTAGCAAAGTTACCATAGAACTTGTACAGGTTCTTCTTCATCTCGTCAGTGATCTGATACTTACCTGTCTCATTAAGACTCTTCATAAGCTCTGCATTCTTAGCTGCATCATTTCCAGCGATACGGTAGATGAGACGCTCAAGGTTACTTGAAATAAGAATGTCCATAGATGGTGAAGTTGTAAGGATGAACTCACGGTTACGATCATACTCGCCTGTTGAGAAGAAATCATAAAGCACCTTGTTATCATTAGATGCGCAGATGAACTTCTTAACTGGAAGACCCATCTCTGATGCATAGTATGCAGCAAGGATGTTTCCGAAGTTACCTGTTGGAACAACAACATTTATCTCATCACCAGCCTTGATAACTCCAGCAGCTACAAGTCTTGTGTATGAATATACATAGTAAACCATCTGCGGAACCAGACGTCCGATATTGATTGAGTTAGCTGAAGAGAACTGGAAGCCCTTCTCGTCAAGGAGCTCAGCAAGCTTCTTGTCTGAGAACATCTTCTTAACACCTGTCTGTGCATCATCGAAGTTACCTGTGATACCAGCCACAAATGTATTTGCGCCCTTCTCTGTAACCATCTGCTTCTCCTGAATTGGGCTTACGCCGTTCTTAGGATAGAATACAGCGATTCTTGTTCCAGGTACATCAGCAAAACCTGCAAGAGCAGCCTTTCCTGTATCACCTGAAGTTGCTGTAAGAATAACAATCTCCTTATCGATATTGTTCTTCTTAGCAGCTGTAGTCATAAGGTATGGCAGGATTGAAAGAGCCATATCTTTAAATGCTATAGTCTTGCCATGGAACAGTTCAAGGATATATGAACCATGGTGATACTTTACTGGAGCGATGAGCTCTGTGTCGAACTTCTTATCATATGCTCCATTTATACAATACATGAGTTCCTCTTCTGTAAAGTCTGTAAGCATACGACTCATTACCTCATATGCTACGCCCTTGTAGTCCATCTCTGCAAGTTCCTCAAATGGAACGTCCAGCTCTGGAATCTCATCTGGCACGAACAGTCCACCTTCTTCAGCAAGTCCCTTAAGGATAGCCTCGCTGGCTGTAGCTGTCTCATTTTCATTTCTCGTACTTCTGTAAAGGAAACCCATCTTAATTCTCTCTTTCTATATAATATATGCACTTTTATCTGCAATCTAAAGTGACAATGGACACTATAACACTAGTACCACCGCAGGTCAACTGACAAAGTGCCTAAACTTTTGTCCTAAAACTCGTTATTTAACGGCATTCGCCATGGTTTCGGCAAGGGCACTGTATCCATCACTAGTCATCGTAGTACCATCAGCCGCAAAATAATCCGAATGAGCCTGACCAACGCTGCACCAGTCGATTACCGATACATTACTGTTAGACGATGCCAGAGAAGATATAGTTGCATTGACCTCCTCATACCCGGAAAGCCCAGGTGCATATGTATTCACCCAATAGATTGTCCTGCTGGTACCTATACTATCGATCAGGTTCTGTCCCTCTGATGAGGATATAGAACTCTGTGAACCAAGCACTACGACAACCTTATCACCAAGAGAACCTGAAGCCTTCATAGAATTAACTGTTCCTATTGCATCAGATATTGAACGACCTGACTGAGCATCAACTGTTGCTCCAGAAACAAGACTCTTAAATGAGCTGGACGCTCCAGATGCCATAGCATCACCGATCACAGTTACAGAACTGGTGCTGGACTCACTAGAAGAATCACTTGAGCTTGAATCAGTAGAAGCCGATGAACTCGAAGAAGTATCAGTTCCAGTATATAAATATACATCAGCGTATTTCTTACCAAATTGAAGCGCTTCCGCATGTGTATCGAAGTAAACATCGATACGGTTACCCTGAATAGCACCACCTCGGTCCTCTACGGTATAAACCTGACCCAAAATGATAAACTTTGTACCGAAAGCATATCTGCTATCCGTAGCAATAGTGTGGTTAGGGGTTGCTATTGCACCACTAGCTGTAACTTTATCTGTCTTTCCACAGCATATAACACATGGACAGTATGCTGTCAGAAGAAACTGACCCAGATATGTACCATCAGAATTGTTTGCATACTGTGCTGTACTAGTCGATGTACCACCGCTGGAATTGTTGGATACAGTTACAGTTACGTTACTACTTGTGGAAGATATATTATTTAAAGTATATTTTGACTTACGACGTCTTGCCTCAGATGCCACCGAATCATCTCTTGTGTTACTTGCAAGAAGGGACTCTAGTGCAAACTTGTTCTTTGCCTGCTCTTCAGTCAACTCCTTGGAGTCACTATATGCACCAACCTCATCTCTGATTCCCACCTGATTTTCATCAGCACCAGTAATACCAGAGGCATAGTAGGTTGTCCTGATAAAAGCTGGCTCACTAACATTGTTCTCGTAAAGTGGGGTTATAGAAATCATCTTTGCCATAACCTCAGTACTCGACGCCCTCTTCTGAATCAAAGTCGCGATACAGGCAATCACCATAGCGGCAACTACCACAACGGAACCGATGGTCTTATAGTTTTCAGTTATAAAATTCTTAAAGTCCTTCAAAACACGTCTCCATCTTATGCATAATATTTCCCTCTATAAACACTAAAAAATAGCAGTGTTATACATCATAGAAATATAACACTGCTATATAAAACGGTCAACTGAACTTTTTGTGACTACTTTTCCTCTTCGAACTTCACGCCCTTAGCATTTGCAATTCTCTCTGCCTCTGAGCCCTTCTTACCGCATATAGTAGCCTTACCAGCATCAATAAAGGTTCTCGATGAAATGTAGGTTACGCTTTCAGGTATATGAACCTTTGCATTTGTGGAGTAGAAGTTTCCAGTTCTTATAGATGTAAGACTATCTGGAAGGAAGATTTCATCGGCATTATCAAGGTATATAGCCGCTCCACCCTCAATAGATGTAGTCGTTTCTGCAACTGTAATCTTTCCATCCTTTGCACGAGGAATAGCCAGAAGCTCCGTTCCATCCTTATTGTAAAGAAGGCCCTTATAAGAAGCATACTTCTTGTTCTTCTTACTTACACTTACCTTCTTAAGTGATCGTGCCCAGCTGATTGCATTTCCTGATGTAGATCCTACACGAACACCGATATCTGTAAGTGATGAAGGAATCACAATCTCCTCAAGATGTTCATTATCCTCAAAGAGTCCAGCACTAAGAGTCTGTACTCCATCAGGAATCTCAAACTTCTTATCCTTCTTATTAGATGGATAAACCAGCAGTTCCTTCAGGTCGTAGCTGTAAAGAACATCGTCATGTACCTTGAAGGATCTGTTATCCTTACTTACTGTAATATTCTCAAGACTGAACATCATATTAATAGATACAATATTCTTAAGTGACTTTCCGATAGTCAGATCAGTAACACCATAGAGTGACTCACCGTTCAGAGTCTTAACTGAATCAGAAAGCACTAGCTTTGTAACATTATCCTTATTCAGTGACAGGAAGTCATCTGTATAAACGCTGACGATACCATCTGGAATAACCAGCTCACTTGAACCTACAGCAGGTGCAAGAATCAGACCGTCGCCATACTTATTAGTAATAAAACCTTCCAGTGAGCCATAAACCTCATTATTCTCATCAACCTCAAAGGCCTTAACCTTAAGGCCTACAAAGGCCTGCTTACCGATTGTCTTAACATTTGGTCCTATAATAACCTTATCTACTGGAGTCTTGTCTCCCATAACGAAGGCGCCAAATGCAAAGTCGCCAATATCTTCTACCGAAGAAGGCAGTGAAAACTCACCACTTATAAAATCAGTAGCGCCGTAGAATGCACCATCATCAATCATTCGAAGACCTTCTGGGAAGGTAACTGACTTGATGTATGGATTCTCTCTAAATGCCTGAGCTCCAACCACCTCAGTCCCCTCAGGGATTACAAAGCTCTCTTCATGGCTGAGGCACTCAATAAGTGTCTTGCCATCAGCAGTATACATAGCACCGTCCTTAAGTATGTAGCTTTCATTTCCTTCAAATGTAACATTTGCCGAACATGGCAGTGCGTCACAACCATAATAAGTAATGGATGTAGGAACAGTTATATCTGTAACATTTTTCGAACTGAAGAATGCGAAGTTATCCAGATTCTGAAGTCCTTCCGGAAGTGTTACAGTGGTCAGCTCATCTATATAACTAAATGCCCCCTCGCCGATTCTCTTAACAGTTGAAGGAAGATTTACCTCCGTCAGATGAGTCTGTGCAAAAGCATCTCCATGTATTCTTTCTACTCCTTCAGGAATAGTAACACTCTTTAGTTCAGTATTTTTGAAGCAGTTCTCATCGATATCTGTAACTGTTTTATCTAAAATTGTTGCCGGAAGCTCCAGTTCTGTATCTGATCCTTCATATGAATTGAGTCTTGCATGGTCGCTATATACAGTTGCTTCAATGCTTCCCTTCTCAGTTGTGATCGTTGTCTTAGTTCTAGGATTTCTAGTGAAATCAACGATGTCGGTAGCGTATTTGTTACCCTTTACATCCTTGATAACAATCTGACAAATAAACTGTTCTTCCATCTCAGATAGATGCTTCTGTTTGAAACAGAAGTTATCTCCGAGCGCTGTGTAGCTCATATAAAATGTACCATCGCGGTCCCACTCTGTATATGGAAGCATATTGCCCTCTGCATTTGTAACAGGAAGATAGGTTGGTGCATAGTATGCCATATAACCCCAGCCCTCTGGGCTAATATCATTCTTACCTACGATGTCATTATCAGAAACTGTATCGAAGCTAAGAATCTCTGGCTCATGTCCGTCCTTAACAGCCACGTTACAAACAACTGACTCAAGAGATGTGCTAGGAAAATCGATGATGGAGCTTACAAGGTACTGTCCATTTGAACGATAAACATCTACACCACCAAAGTTAACATCCACCTGTTTGAAAGGCCAGATTATTTCTTCACCATATGCATCTGCAACAAATACCTCTGGATCATAAGGAACCTTGAGAGTTCCGTCACTGTCTGGTTTTAATTCTACATCCGTAAGTACTGGTACATACGCGTTATCAAAACTTGATGTTTCATTCTTATAGAATATTGAATAAGATGCTGATACCATATGAAGCATCTGCTCTTTTGAAAGCTTTACACTAAGTGAATTCTCAGAATAAATATACAGATCACCCTCACCAGCAGCTGGTGCAGTAGGTGCCTCTGTTGCTGGCTCTTCTGAAGTTGCTTCTGTTGGCGCCTCAGTTGCTGGTTACTATGAAGCAGATTCCGATGGAGCCTCTTATGATGGATAATCTGATGGAGAAACGGAGGGTGGATAGTTAGCTGCTACATCTGAAGTTGCTTCTGTTGACTGCTCCAGTTCTGTATAGAAGGAAGCAATATCCTCACCGCCACTTTCCCAGGCAGTAGCAAATGCCTTCACGAAGGTTGTATAGTTATCGGCAACTGATATAGTATCGATAACATTTGCGCCGTAATACTGATAGAACATCTGACTATCATATGGGAAATAGATTGAAATACCACTAGTGCCGTCTATATTTGAGCCCTGCTTGATTACGAAGTCGTCCACTGCAGCGTCCAGTTTCTCAGCAGATGAAGAATACATTCCATTAAACTCAGTGGCAATAGAACCGATATCAATCTGATCGATGGCATCACTCTTAGAACCATATGCTGCAGAACCGCAGTTGATAGTACCATCTCTTGCCTGAACGATCTCGCTGTAGTCGCCACTTCCCAGTCCTTCGTACATATCGCCGAAGATATCATTTAGCGCCTCATCAACTTCATCAACCTTGGAAAGGTCCATACATGACAAGGTGTACATTGGGTTCTTCATCATGCTTGCATACTGATCGTAGAAAGATGTGAAGGTGTCGATAGCGCTGCCGGCTACTGCCTTTGGATCGCTGGTTGTGTTATAGGTACTCAGGAAGCTGTAG
>R24__coassemble_433_pt1 | contig 28478 bp, 19 predicted proteins | sample R24__metabat2_high_PE_052 | metagenome-assembled genome bin R24 | reverse complement strand
CTTCTTCCAGAGTGAAAGCATTGGTTGAGGGGTTTAGGGATGCAGGGTTTGAAGTTGCAACCTGCATGGCAGAGGATGTGAATTATAAAAAGATAGATGGAGTGAAGAATTACTTCCTGGATGTTCCCATGCCTATGGGGCTTCCAGGATTTATCGCGAAGAGGACATTTCCTGTTGCGCAGAAGCTGGGAGTGACAGCGAAGAAAACGGTTAACAGTTTTGATCAGGTGCTTCGCTTTACGGGAAATCTTGATTATAAATATTTGAAGAAAAGCGTGGCTTCGGTGAGGAAGGCGATTCGTGAGTTTAAGCCAGATGCGGTGTATTCGGAATTCAATATTTCCGCTATTATTGCGGCAAGGAAAGAGAAGATTCCTATATGCGCTTCTGTTAGTTATCCAACCCAGCATGAGTATGCTCATGACTCGAAACTCACTGGTGGGCTAAACAGGCTTTTAGGTGGATTGGCACTTCCAAGAGTGTATTCGGCACTTCAACTTTTTGATTGGGCAGATATGAGATTTTGTCCGAGCATAAGAGAACTTGAGCCGATAGAAGAACTGAAGGGGTTTCCTGAGGATTCAGAAGAGATATGTTACTGCGGAACTTTCAAAAAATTGTCTGGTGAAAGACAGCAGAAGGTGGACACTCCAAAGAATAAAGTTTTAGTCTACATGGGAAATGGTACTGTCCCAGCTTCGAAGACTCTCGAAGTTATGAAGGAAGTTTTTCGGGACGGAAAGTACGAGGTTTATATCGCATCTTCTTACCTTGAAGAAGAGACTATCGGTAATATTCATGTTGCGCCTAGATGGGACTTTTCAAAATTATTAGATGAGTCTGTGCTGTTTATTAATCATGGAGGGCAGAATAGTATTGTGGACGGACTCCTTCATGGAGTGCCTCAGATCATTGTTCCTGGCAAGGTTTTCGAGCGCATATATAATGCGAAGAGTGTGGCAGATAATGGGGCGGGGGTAATGCTTTCATATACTGATTTTGATGCTGCACATATAGGTCAGCTTGTGGATGAGATAACCTGTTCTGAATCTATGACGGATAATTCATACAGCCTCGGTCAGAAGTTAACTCTAGCCGGAGGAGTGGATGCCATTATCTCCGAGTTAGGTGGCTGATTTACTGCATTAAAGCGTTGACGCGACAAAGATAATAAGTTATTATTGAGGAAGTTTAATTAGGAGGGCTAAAAACATGCCTATTACAGAGCTTCTGGAGAGAAATGCCAGAGAGTATGCTAATGATACTGCGCTTGTTGAGGTAAATCCAGCAATCACTGAGGTGAGAAGGGTTACCTGGAGAGAATATGAACTTATGGAGCCAAATCCAAAGGCCCCTTATAGAAGAGAGATTACATGGAGTGTCTTTGATGAGAAGGCTAATCGTTTTGCAAATGTTCTTCTTAGCCGTGGCATCAAGAAGAATGATAAGGTTGGTATTCTTCTTATGAACTGCCTTGAGTGGCTCCCAATATATTTTGGTATCTTAAAGACTGGAGCTCTTGCAGTTCCTCTTAACTTTAGATATGACGCTGATGAGATAGAGTACTGTGTTGATCTTGCGGATGTAGATATCCTTGTATTTGGTCCTGAGTTTATCGGACGTATCGAGGAGATTGCTGACAAGATTTCAAAGAACAGACTTCTTTTCTATGTTGGCGAGAACTGTCCATCATTTGCTGAGGACTACAATGAGATGGTTGCAAACTCCAGCTCAGTTAGTCCTGGTATTGAGATTAAAGATGAGGACTACGGTGCAATCTACTTCTCATCAGGAACTACCGGATTCCCTAAGGCTATCCTTCATAAGCATCAGTCACTGATGCACAGTGCAAGGGTTGAACAGGCACATCACGGACAGCAGAAGGATGATGTATTCCTTTGTATCCCACCTCTTTATCATACAGGAGCAAAGATGCATTGGTTTGGTTCACTTTATTCAGGAAGCAAGGCTGTACTTCTTAAAGGTACAAAGCCTGAGTATATATTAGATACAGTTAGCAGAGAAAAATGTACCATCGTGTGGCTGCTTGTTCCATGGGCACAGGATCTTCTGATCGCTCTTGAGGATGGCAAGCTTAACAAGGATGATTACGAGCTTGATCAGTGGAGACTGATGCATATTGGTGCACAGCCTGTTCCTGCAAGTCTCATAACTCGTTGGAAGGCTATCTTCCCTAACCATCAGTATGATACAAACTATGGTCTTTCAGAGTCTATCGGACCAGGTTGCGTACATCTTGGAGTTGAGAATATTGATCACGTTGGTGCTATCGGTGTTCCAGGTTACGGCTGGGAATGCAAGATCATCGACGAAGAAGGAAAGATAGTTGAAAAGTCTGACAGTGATTCTGTTGGTGAGCTCTGTGTTAAGGGCCCTGGCGTTATGACTTGCTACTATAAAAATGAGGAAGCTACTAATGAGTGCCTGAAGGATGGATGGCTCTACACTGGAGATATGGCTAAGTACGATGAGGACGGATTTATCTGGCTGGTTGATCGTAAGAAGGACGTTATCATCAGTGGTGGTGAGAATATCTACCCTGTTCAGATCGAGAGCTTCATTATGAAGAACCAGAAGGTTCAGGATGCCGCAGTTATCGGAATTGGTGATGAGAGACTTGGAGAGATTTCATGTGCAATCATTCAGCTTAAGGAAGGTGAGACCTGTACGGAAGAAGAAATGAATAACTTCTGCCTCGAACTGCCTCGTTACAAGAGGCCTCGTAAGATAATCTTCGCTAAGGTTCCTAGAAATGCTACAGGTAAGATCGAGAAGCCACTCCTTCGTGAGACTTATGGTGCTACAAACCTTGTAGACAAGGAAAACAGAAAATAAAAATGAGTCAAAAGGGCGAGAGAGCCAAATCGACTCATTGTGCATATTTGAGTGTCATGCCCTGCAAAGCAAGAGTTTTGCGGGGCTTTTTTTATAAAGTTTGTGAAAATGTCACAAACTTAGTGCGAGTTGCACAAAAAGGCTTTCCATTTTTGTGAAAATGTGCTATATTACCTATAGAAAAGTTGGTAAATGTCAGTGCAGCTGGCAATATGTGGAAGGTATTTTGGGTGTGCCCTTATAAATTGACATTGAGAGAGTCTGTCAGGCCGATACGTGGGGTAAGCGGTCTGACAGGCTCTTTCCCCATTTTAGGGGTGAGAAAGGCTGTCTCTTAACTTTCAATTATCGCTTAAATTTGGTATAATATATGTACTATGTTAGTAGCGAATGATTTAGTAAAAAGCTTCATAAGAACGAAGGAAAAAGGCCGCAAGGAGGAGTTCAATGCCGTTGACGGTATCTCTCTTACTGTGCGCCCTGGAGAGATAGTTGGTATCCTTGGACCAAATGGTGCGGGCAAGACTACTCTTCTTCGTATGCTTGCTAGTTTGCTAAAGCCTACCTCAGGAGAAGTTTATATATCTCAGGTTTCAGAAGAAACTTCTGGAAAAAAACTGGAGCATATAAAAGATCCTCTAAAGATGAAAAGCTATATAGGTTATCTGTCGGGTAATACCAAGCTTTATGGAAGACTGTCTGTTCGCGAGCTTATGGAAATGTTCGCCGGCGTCTATGGAATACCTGAGAGTGAGATTCCTGAAAGGATAGACAAGGTAATTGAGCTTCTTGATCTTGGTGAGTTTATAGATAACCGTGTAGAAAAGCTGTCTACTGGCCAGACTCAGCGTGCTTCCATAGCCCGCTGTATCGTGCATGATCCAGAGATTTATATATTTGATGAACCAACTCTTGGACTTGATATTCTAAGTAGTACTGCGATCATTGAGTTCATGAAGAGTGAGAGGGAACGTGGTAAGACTGTCATTTACTCCACCCATTATATGGAAGAGGCGGAGTATCTCTGTGACCGTATTATCATGCTGAATCACGGCAAGGCAATAACAAATGATAGCCCTGCCCAGCTGAAGGAGCGCACAGGCGCTTCAGATATGCGTGGGGCATTTTATGAGATCATAAAGGCGGAGGGTATCGCTTATGAGGAGTAGAGTACTTAGACTGCTCCTTAAAAAGGAGCTCCGGGATGTGTTTCGTGATCGTAAGGCCATCATCATGCTGGTGCTGGTTCCGCTGCTTATATATCCGCTGATCTTCTTCGGGTCATTTGCTGTTATGACTATGATCCAGTCCAGTATGGAAGATGGAAAGTACGACGTCATTGTGGATGTGGATGATGGCGGCGCACTTATGAAACAGATCGCCATTTATAATACAGATAAGGCATCAAAGGATAAAGATTCTTCGAATAAGGATTCTGAGGAGCAGATTGAGGCAGTATATTTTGATAAGTTCCTTAAGAATAATGACTATGAATTAGCTAATGATTCGGCTGAGACGAAGAGGAAACTGGTGGAGAGTATTCTTCAGGATGAGGCGGCTGATGTTTATGTGTCCTGTGAGAAGGACGAAGATGGACGCATCACTTATATTACCAGATACGTATCCTCCATCACTGATTCAAATTATGCAGAGATCATTGTGAAGGAAATCCTGGATGATCTTTCGGATAAAGAGATGAAGAAATCTATTGAGGATGCTGGTCTTGATGCTGAAGCTATAACACATCCTTTTGGAATAGAGAGAAAAAATATTGCCAGCAATGAGCAGTCTGCGGGAAGCGTCCTTGGAATGATCCTTCCTTTCATGCTTGTGGTAAGTCTTCTTATGGGAACTATGTATCCTGCTATCGATACTACTGCAGGAGAAAAGGAACGTGGAACTCTGGAGACCTTGCTCACTTTGCCTATAAGGAATCATGAGATGATTCTGGCTAAGTTCCTGACGGTTGCGTTAATGGGAATTATTTCAGCCCTGCTAAATGTTATCTCTATGGGCTTTATGATTTTCTACCTGGTGAAGTTAGTTCAGTCCGAGGCGGCCAGCAGTCTGGGCTTCGATCTGAAGAGCTTTAATTTTGCCAGCTTCCTTCCAGCGAGTCTTGTAACAATTCTCGCCATAATGGCATTTTCCTTGTTTATATCCGCGGTTACTATGTGTATCGCTGCACTGGCGAAGTCCTATAAAGAGGCGAATAACTATATTACGCCGCTGACTCTTATTGTCATGCTGACTGGTTACATCGGTTTCATTCCAAATATCGAGCTGGACAACCGCATGGCTATGATCCCAGTTGCTAACATTTGTCTTCTGGTAAAGAACCTGCTTCTTTTCAAGGCTAATCTTGGTCCAACGGCTATAGTATTACTGACAAATGTTATCTATGCGGGACTTGCTATAATGTTACTGAGCAAGATTTACGACAGTGAGAGTATACTGTTCGATGAGGGAAGAGGCGGACTACAGCTCTTTGAAAAACGCTCCAATATTGTGGCTGGTGGAACTCCAACAACAGGTGACGCTTGGTTTATTGTATTCTTTGTAATGATCGTTTATCTGTATGTAGGATCTATACTTCAGATGAACTATGGACTTGCAGGTATCTTTGGAAGTCAGTTGATAGTTCTCTTCCTGCCACTTATACTTGCACTCTATACAAAGAGGAATTTAAAGAAAACATATAGTTTTAAGATTACAAAACTAACAGGCTTTGCGGGATCGGTGCTACTTTTTGTTGGTGCATTTCTCCTTGAGAATATTGTATCCACTGCTTTGTATCATTTCTTCCCACAAGCATTTGAAGATACAAATGCTGGACTACTGGATATTCTGGGAGGACACAACTTCTGGTTAGCTCTGGCAGTGGTTGCATTTACCCCTGCTATCTGCGAGGAAATGATGTTCCGCGGATTTATCCTTTCAGGCTTTAGAAGCAAATATGGAAAATGGACTGCCATCGTGATGTCGTCCTTTATTTTCGGCGTATATCATACAAGTCTCATAAGACTTGTCCCTACTATGATGCTTGGTATATGCTTTGCGATGATAGTTTATTATACGGGCAGTATCATCCCTGCTATGATGATGCACTGCCTGAATAATGCCATCGCAGTGGTGGAAATGTATAACCCAGGCTGGGTGGAGGCTAACTTCCCACTTATTTTTGGAGGAGAATCATCTATACTTGGTTCTATAGTATTGACATTTATAAGTGTTGTAATTATTTTTGCTGGAGTACGACTGCTTCAGATGACAGCTCGCAGTAAAGTAAAAAAGACAGCGTAGGTTATGCTAGTTACAAAAAGATTTAAGGAAACATAGAATATTGCAGGAATTTGAAAACGAAACACAAACAAGAAATAACGAAGTATTAAGAAAAAAGGTGGCGAGCTACCGTAAACAGCTGATCGCACATAGGATCTTTCTTGGACTTATAATATTAGCTGTTGTTCTCTTTGTAGTAATAATAGTCTTTGATAATCGTCAGAAGGGTGAGCCGGTGGACTTTTCGGGAGCGCTGGATCCTCAGATGACATTTGACGTTAATAAGGATATTGAAGGCCTTGGAGAATTTCCGGACCTTAAGTCTATGATCGAGGATAACTACATCAGATATCTTCATAAGGCTTATATCCTTTTTGGTGAGTACCCTGATTGTGAGTACTACAAGATCAGTCCAAATGTATCGCGTAATGACTTTGACTGGGATAACGATTTCTACGTAAACAGTGGCGGACTTTATTACAGCTATTTTAAAGATGGCGAAGATAAGGGCCGCGTGGGTATCGACGTGTCAGAGTTCCAGGGAAATATTGACTGGGAGAAAGTAAAAGCTTCTGGCGTTGAGATTGCCATCATCCGTGTTGGATACCGTGGCTACGGAACAGGCGAGATAAAGAGTGATAGTTTAGCTACCGCAAATATCGAGGGAGCTCTTGCCGCAGGTCTTGAGGTTGGTGTTTACTTCTTCTCTTCGGCGATTAACCGCGAGGAGGGAATCGAGGAGGCGAACTTCTGTCTCAATATGATTTCAGGCTACAACATAACTCAGCCTATTGTCATCGACTCAGAGTATATTGCAGAGGATGAAAGTGCGCGTTCTAATAACATATCTGTTAAGGATAGAACCGCAGTAGTAACTGGATTTTGCGAAACTGTAAAGGATGCGGGCTATGCACCAATGATCTATGGAAGTAGAGATCAGTATCTTCGTTACCTGGAGATTGATCCTATTGGCGATTATGAGTTCTGGCTTGCATCATACGATACAACAGACTTTCCGTATCATACAGAGGGCTATCAGTACTCTCGTTATGGATACGTGGATGGTATAGCAAACTACGTCGATCTGGACGTTTGGATGAGATAATTAATTAATTAAAATGTGTCCCTTTGCACGTCCGACTTAACTGGTGACTAATTTTTGAGTCAGCATTTACGTCGGACGTGCATAGGAGGGATATTTTATGTGGTATGAAGAATCAGTGTTCTATCAGATCTACCCACTGGGATTCTGTGGAGCACCATACGAAAATGACGGTATTGAGAAATCAAGAATACTTAAAGTGATCGACTGGATCCCTCACATAAGTAAGCTTGGGGCAAATGCTATCTACTTTTCTCCAGTTTTCGAATCGGACACTCACGGCTATAACACCCGTGACTATGGTCTTATCGATAAACGTCTTGGAACTAACGAAGATTTCAAGAAGGTGGTAGATAAACTCCACAAAGCAGGAATCAAGGTTGTACTTGATGGAGTCTTCAATCATGTGGGCCGTGGCTTCTGGGCATTCCGGGATGTTCAGGAAAAGAAATGGGACTCTCCTTATAAAGACTGGTTTCATATATCATTTGACGGTAACTCCGCTTATAATGATGGATTCTGGTATGAGGGCTGGGAAGGCAACTACGACTTGGTGAAGCTGAACCTTCAAAACCCTGCAGTAGTTGATCATATCTTTGATAAAGTTAAGTATTGGGTGGACTACTTTGATATTGATGGACTTCGTCTGGACGTGGCTTACTGTCTGGATAAGGGCTTCATCCATAATCTGAAAGAGTATACCAACGGACTAAAGCCAGAGTTCCTTCTTTTGGGAGAACTCCTTCACGGCGACTATGCCCGGTTTGTTGGTCCTGGAATGCTGGATAGCTGTACTAATTATGCATGCTACAAGGGACTTTTCTCCAGCTTTAACTGCATGAATATGTTTGAGATTATTCATTCTCTTATGCAGCAGTTTGGTCCTGAGGACTGGTGCCGTTATAAGAATATGCATCTGATGAGCTTCGTGGATAACCATGATGTAACTCGTATCGCAAGTAATCTTAATAACAAGAATCATTTGCCACTTATTTACACACTGGCCTTTGGAATGCCAGGTTTCCCTTGCGTTTACTACGGAAGTGAATGGGGCACCGAGGCACGTAAGGAAGAGGGAGACCCTGCACTTCGTGTAAGCTTCGAAAAGCCAGAGTGGAATGAACTGACTGATCTTATCGCAAAACTGGCAGAGATAAAGAAGAACAGTGAGGCACTGAACTATGGCTCCTTCCGAAGCGTGGTACTTACAAACCACCAGTGTATCTTCGAGCGTAAATCAGCAAATGAAAGAATACTTGTTGCAATCAATGCATCAGACCAGCCATTTACTGCACACTTTGATGCAGGCTGTGGGCAGGCCAATGAATTAATTACCGGAACGCTTCACGACTTCGGTGGCGGCTCAGAACTGGCACCATATTCCGCAGAAATCTGGAAAATGGAACGCTAATTAGCAACAGTTGTGCGGCTTTAAGACACTATATATGTATAACTATGACTATGACTATTAAAAGGGGTTATATGTATGGAGAAGGGTAATAAGAAAAAGATAGTCTTACCAATAGCGCTAGGTGTGGCAGTACTTCTGTTCTTTTTAATTCCTTACGTGGCATACTTACATGAAAATGGGAATAAAGATAATAGCGGAAATGGACCTGGAAGAAAGAACAAAGCTGAGGTTTCATATACTAATGAAATCTATAAAAAAATCTATAAAAATATAGAAGAGTACGAGGACTATCTTTATGAACAGTCTCAGATAGTGTACGAAGCTGAAACTACGGATTCTTCTGAGGTGGCGGCTGATAGTGCGCCTTCATATACTGATACAAATGTCCGTACAGAGGGTGTAATGGAACCTGATGTGGTAAAAACGGATGGGGAGTATATCTATCGTACAAATAAAGAGGGCCGAGTTCTTTTCGCTTACAGAGTTAAGGACGGAGAAATCGAAAAGCTCTTTGAGGAGAAAATCCTGGAAGACTATTATTATTTTAAAGATCTCTATATTTATGGAGATAAGATTATAATGATGGGTACTTATAATACTCCAACTGGTGACTATGGTCAATATAATGATGAGTTTATCTATGGATATAATCCGTATAGTGAGACATTTATTACCTTTATTGATGTTAGTGATAAGTCAAATCCTGTGGTTGAAAAGACAATATATCAAAGTGGTGATTATTGCTCATCTCGAATAATGGATGGTGTTATATATACATTTTCTTGGTTTAGAAACGAACCTGATATTATAAAGCAGAAAAAAATAGGTACTTATATACCTGCGGTAGATGGAGAGATTCTTCGTCCTGATGATCTGGTTGTTTATGATGATACTCGTTGTGACTTTCTGGTTATATCATCAATAAATGCTGAGAATCAGGCGGTTATTGATAAGAAAGCAATCTTTGGTGGATCTACAGTTCCGTATGTTAGTGAAAATGCTATCTATGATACAGTATGGGGGTGGAAAAACAGCAACGATACAACTCTTGTGAAGATTGCAATGTATGCTGGAGATCTGAAATTTGCTTGTGAAGGAACATTTCCTGGTAACTTGCTAAACGATTACAGTATCGATGAATATGAGGGAAATCTCAGACTTGTTACTTCCTACATGAATGATCAAAATGAGAGACGTAATGCTCTCTATGTGTTTGATAAAAACTTGGAAAAAGTCAGCACGATAAAAGAACTTGCTCCTCAGGAAACAATAAGGTCGGCAAGATTCATGGGAGACATTGCATACTTTGTAACCTATAGAGTTCAGGATTATTTCTACGATCCACTCTTTGCAGTTGATCTTTCTGATCCAGAGAATCCAGAGATAACCGACTATATGAAACTGCCAGGTTTTTCGGGATATCTGCATCCTTATGGTGAGAATAAACTTCTCGGTATAGGATATGATACTGATGAGGATACTGGTAGAATGAACTGTGTTAAGTTCTCTATGTTTGATATAACGGATCCTTTTGATATAAAGGAAGAGGCAACCTGTAACTTCAGGGCATGCCAGAGTATAAATGTGTTATCAGACAGGAACTCTTTTATGTATAATCCTGCTGATGGTACATTTGGAATGGGTGCAACAATTAGTAATGGTGTTTTATATTACTCAGAAGCTGGAGTTGATATTAGTTCAGCTGATTGGTACACACCAGAAGATAACACAGAGACAAATGATAATGGTGCACTGATACAAGATGAAGGACCAGCACTTGCTGAATCAGTCAAGCTGTCGGATTATAGTTTCTCCTATCTTGTTATGGACTATGACGAGGAGCAGGGGTTCTCGATTAAGTTTAATTATGACCTGGGTAAAAATGCAAGTCCTACTGAATTAAGGAATGCACGAGGAATCGTAATTGGCGACTATATCTATATAGTTGATTCCCACAATGGCGTTGAATCCTTTGATACCGAGAATTACGAACTAGTCGACACATCCATATAATGTGCAGTGGGGACAGACCCCACTGCACGGAGGTCTGTCCCCATATGCACATTTTGGAAGAGGAGGGGAAATATGTACGAGACAGAAACAAAATGGACGCCCAAGGAAATGACGAGGATGAGTATAGCCTCTATATTTAAGATACATCGTGTGTATCTGGGAATAGTGATATTTGCTATGCTGGCTATCATAGGGTTTGGATTATTCTGTGGGCTATGTTGGAATCCGTACCTTGGACTATTCTGTATACTAATGGCGGTTGCGATGCCATTTATGATATGGGTCAGAATAGTCCTTACATCGACTATCAACTACAACTCTAATAAGATAATCCAGGAAAACTCATATCGAATGAGCTTTCAGGAAGATCAGGTTATGATCAACAGTCCAAAGGGTGTAAGCATTGTTAAATATGCAGATTTTTATAAAGTGATAGAGACAAAGACTAATTTCTATTTCTTTATAGGCAGGCAGCAGGCCTACACAGCAATCAAGGCCAATTGTTCTGAAGAACTTCAAGGATTTCTGCATCTTCTTTTGTTGAACTATTCTCAAAACACCCTCAAAAACTGAAAACTTTTAGCAGATATTCCGTATTGCGATTAATCCTCTAAAGTAGTATAACTTTCATTCGTATGATTAATTAGAGAGATGAAGAGACGAAGAAACGAAGAAGAAAGAGGGAAAATCGTGGCTGAAAAGAAAACAGTTGATATGACGACGGGCTCACCGTTCAAACATATATTAGGGTTCATGCTGCCTACGCTGATCGGATATCTGTTTCAGCAGTTCTACAGTTTGGTAGATACTGTGATAATCGGAAGATTCCTTGGCGAGGACAGCCTTGCTGCGGTTGGTTCAACTGGAGCAATTAACTTCATGATCATCGGTTTCTGTATGGGACTTTGTACAGGCTTTGCGATACCTATAGCACAGAAGTTTGGTGCCAAGAATTACGTTACCATGAGAAAATTCGTAGCAAATGCAATCTGGACGGCAGCTGTTTTAGGTACCGCTATCACAGTTGTTGTTTACCTGTTATGTATGAACATACTTAAGCTTTTGCACACACCATCTAATATAATAGATGATGCTTATATATATATTTCAATTCTCTTCATAGGTATTCCTGTAACTATCATGTATAACATGGCTTCAGGAATAATGAGGAGTCTTGGAGATAGTCGTACACCTGTTTACTTCCTGCTTATATCTTCAGGACTTAATATAGTTCTTGATATAGTAATGGTTCAGTATATGGGTATTGCAGGACCGGCATGGGCAACTGTTATATCACAGCTTGTTTCAGGTCTTTTATGTATAGCTTACATGAGAAAGAAGTTTGAGATTCTCAGACTGATGAAGGAAGATCTTCCACTTGATCTTAAGTATGTTGGAAAGCTTCTATATGTAGGTATTCCTATGGGACTTCAGTATTCTATTACAGCCATCGGAAGCGTTGTTCTTCAGTCAGCTGTAAATGTACTCGGAAGTGTTTATGTAGCATCCTCTGCGACAGCTCTTAAGATAAGCATGTTCTTCTGCTGTCCTTATGATGCTCTTGGCTCAACAGCTGCAACATTTTCAGGACAGAATATGGGTGCTAAGGAGTACGGCAGAATAGGCGAAGGAATGAAATGGTGCAACATCCTCGGATGTGTATATGCAGTGATTGCATTTGCCGTTCTCAGCTTCTTCGGTGTGAGTCTTGCAAACCTGTTTATAAAAGAACCTAGTGAGATGCTGCTTCAGAATGTATCAATGTATCTGAAGTACAATTCCATGTTCTATATATTCCTTGTGCTGGTAAATGTGGTCAGATTTACAATTCAGGGTATGGGTTACTCCATACTGGCTATCCTTGCTGGTGTCTTCGAGATGATAGCAAGAAGCTTTGCTGGATCAGTGCTTGTTCCTGTGTATGGATACAAAGCTGCGTGTCTGGCCAGCCCGCTTGCATGGGTGCTTGCGGATATATTCCTTGTTATTGCTTATGCGGTGATCATGAGGAAACTTAGAGGAAAGACAGTTCATGTAAGAAAAAATGTTGCTGAAGTAAGACCTGCAGTTAGATAAGCCATTATTTAGAGAGTGCCAATTGCGGCACTCTTTATTCTTGTAATGATTTTTGAAAAAGCGTATAATGCATGTTGTTATACACTTATTATCAAAGAATTATAAAGGAGAAAAATTATGGCACAGAAGATTAGTTTTAATTTCGATAATACTAAGTTCAAAGCTAGTGACGCAGAAGTTGCTGCTATTAAGCCTAGAATCGAAGCTGCTAAGAAGACTCTTGTTGAGAAGACAGGAGAGGGAAATGACTTCCTTGGATGGATCGATCTTCCAGTTAATTATGACAAGGTTGAGTTCGCTCGTATTAAGGAAGCTGCTGCAAAGATCCAGAGCGATTCAGATGTACTTCTTGTAATCGGTATCGGTGGTTCTTATCTTGGAGCTAGAGCTGCAATCGAGGCACTTCGTCACAGCTTCTATAATATGGTATCAAAGGAAGTTCGTAAGACTCCTGAAATCTATTATTGTGGTAACAACCTTAGCTCAACATATATTGCAGAGCTTGTTGATGTAATCGGTGATAGAGATTTCTCAGTAAATGTTATCTCTAAGTCTGGTACTACTACAGAGTGTTCTGTTGCATTCCGTCTCTTCAAGGGTATGCTTGAGAAGAAGTATGGTAAGGAAGGCGCAGCTAAGAGAATCTATGCTACAACAGATAAGGCTCGTGGAGCTCTTAAGACTCTTGCAGATGCAGAGGGTTATGAGACATATGTTGTACCTGATGATGTAGGTGGACGTTTCTCAGTTCTTACAGCAGTTGGTCTTCTTCCAATCGCTGCAAGTGGTGCAGATATCGATAAGCTTATGCAGGGCGCTGCAAACGCTCGTGAGTACTGCCTTGAGAAGGGATTCGAGGACAGCGATGTACTTCAGTATGCAGCAGTAAGAAATGTTCTTCATGAGAATGGACTTGGTATGGAAATCCTCGGTAACTTCGAGCCAGCTCTTCACTATGTAACAGAGTGGTGGAAGCAGCTTTACGGAGAGAGCGAAGGTAAGGACGGCAAGGGTATCTTCCCTGCAGGTGTTGACTTCACAACAGACCTTCACTCACTTGGTCAGTTCATCCAGGAAGGAACAAAGAATCATTTCGAGACATTTATCAATGTTGTAAATCCTAAGAAGGCAGTTACAATGACAACTGAGGATGAGGATCTTGACGGACTTAACTACCTTGCTGGTAAGGAAGTTGACTTCATCAATAAGTGTGCTATGGAAGGAACAATCCTTGCTCACGTTGATGGTGGTGTTCCAAACATCCGTATAGATATGGAAGAGATTGATGAGCTTGCCCTTGGTGAGTTGTTCTACAAGTTTGAGTTTGCTTGTGGTGTAAGTGGTTATACACTTGGAGTTAATCCTTTCAATCAGCCAGGTGTTGAGGCATATAAGAAGAACATGTTTGCTCTTCTTGGAAAGCCAGGCTTCGAAGAGATGACAAAGGAACTTCGTGCAAGACTTGGTAAGTAATTTATAGAATAAGATATGATTAAAAGTGACAGCGGAGAAATCTTCGCTGTCATTTTTTTATTTGTAGCGCTTTGACCTTCTAGCTTAACGCCGCCTGCCCTTATGGGCACGCATGTGCCCACAAGGCACTGCGGCTTGCTGGTCGCGTGACCTTGGGTCACGCTCCCTGGGCAACGATTTCTTCGAAATCGTTACCTTAGGTGCAGCGGGGACGGACCCCCCTGCACTTTTTTGTTTGTAACAAAAATAAACAAGTTTGAAACATTTAATTGTTAAGATACCTTCGAAAATGAGATATAGCGTGATGATCTAATAGATTTTTGCGAGGAAATAAATGGCTTTTAGAAACAGTAGAAAAACTAAAAAGCGTATAGGTAAACAAGTTGGTGCGTTGCTACTGGCAGGTGTGATGACATTTGGCTTAAGTGGTTGTGGCGGCAGTGATAGAGCACTGGCAAGGATATCGGCAGACACACCGGAGGAGAAAGCTTATACAACCACCTTTGTTGTGAGAGGCGATGTGACGTATCAGCTGGAAGAGGAACTGAAGCTTGATAACTATGTTGAGGAAAAGTACGGGCTTTCATCTTCAGTAATGGATGCAATGCTCCTGGATGATATTAAGTTCGATAAGCTGTATGTAAGCGTAGGCGACATGGTCAAGGAAGGCGATGTGCTGCTGACTATGAGCTCAGAAACGTTGAATACTCAGATTGATCAGTACACGGAGCAGAAGGAAACGGCTGCCATGGAGAGACAGCACTATGTGAACAGAACAGCGATTGATAACGACGAAGATAACGATATGGCTATCGCAAGATGTGATCAGGACATAACAGTTGCGGCTGGTTACCTTACTGAGCTTGAACAGAAGAGGGAGAACCTGACTGTTCGTGCTGAAAGAGATGGAAAAGTTATAGATATTTCTGATCAGGCAATAAGTGGTACCGTTAGTAATTCTGATCATCTACTGACTGTCGCAAGTGGAGATGATACCTACTATCTGGAAACTAAAGAGATGACCACACTCAGTGTTGGACAGGTCGTGACAGCTTCTAACGGAATTCTGGATTACGACGTGGTTGTAACAAATGTTGAAAAAAGTACAACCGGTTCAAAGGTTTATTTCAGGATTATCGATCCGGCAAAGGCAAGCATGACGGATGCGATTGAAGCGAGCTTGACGGATGCGGATCCAAATGCAACTCCTGGCGACGCATTTGAAGAACTGACAAGTGATGACCTGATCATAGTAAGAGGTCTGATGGTCGCTGTAGCTGAAGAGACTAGAAAAGATGTGCTATATGTTGCTTCCGGTGCAGTGGTTGAAAAAGATGAACATTATTACGTATTTACATTAGATGAGCACGGAGCAAGAGTTGCTCATGAAGTAAAGATAGACAGTATACTTGGTGAATACGCAATCATAAAGGATGGACTTGAAGAGGGCGACGAAGTTCTGGTGGAATAAATCAGCAAATACGGGGAAGAGATGAAGAAGAATTGTTTAAAAAATAGAATAAAGAGAATATTTGCCGGCACCCTTGCTGGAACAATCCTTCTCACATCGTTAACAGGCTGTAAGGATAGAGCTTACGACGAACCTGAGCTTATAGCTCCAATGGTTGTATCGAAGATATTCAGACACCCTGAGGTTCGTGACCTAAAGGATGTTCAGTATCTTGAGGGAACTGTAGTTCCTAAAGACTATCCTGCTTATTACAAGAACAGAACTCAGTTAGACAGTATCGAAGTTAAAGTTGGAGATTATGTTGAGAAAGGTGATGTAATAGCTTACGGAGTTGTTGAAACCTATGGCAATACTTCATCTGACTGGTCAGATATGATATCAAATGAGACTACCATCAAAGGACTGCAGAATAACATCTCAGATGATCAGATAGAGATTGAAAGTATTTCCCGAAAGGTTGGGTCTGAAAGTAGTAATAGCGAGACTATAGCAGCTGCAGATAAACAGATTTCGTTACTTGGTGAGGATAAGAGATATAATAATCAGCTTTCAGATTATAAGGTGAGTCGTTATACAGCTTCGAGAGATAAGGAGCTTGCCAGGGAAAGTGAGGCAGTTCTTGTAGCAGACCATTCGGGGTACGTGACATTTATCAAGGACATTAGTACTGATGATGTAGCAACGGCTTATGAGAATGTGGCAGTCATCTCTGATATGGATGATCTTTATATAGAAACTGATAGGCCGGTAAAGCTTTATAAATGCGAAGATTATGATGAGAAGTTCACCTTCGTTGATGGTAAGCAGATTCCGATTAAAGAACTGGAATACGAAGAAGATATGAAGAGTCTGTCGCAGGTTACCAATAAGGATATTCCAGTGAGATTTGAGGCTTCCGCAGAGCTTGAGGCAGGTGACAACATGCTTCTAGTTTTTAAGAAGACCATGGCAGAAAATGTTCTATGCGTTGGTAGCAGTGCGGTGGTTATTGAAGGCCTCAGCCGATATGTATATGTGAAAAAAGGTGAGGATGATATAGAAAAAAGAACTGTTGAGACTGGGTACAGCAATGGTAATTACACCGAAATTAGGTATGGTCTTACCGAGGATGATGAAATCTATTATCCGCTGAATCAGTTTTATCCTGTGAGTACAAAGGAGGTTGAGGTGGGAACAGGAAATGTTTCTGTTACAGCCTTTAGTAAGTTTATCCTAGGTAAAAACTCAAATATTAAGGGATATTACACTGAATTTCCTGGACAGCTGCAGGAAGTATTTGTAAAACAGGATGACGAGGTTAAAGAGGGCGATCTTCTCTTTACTTACACCACGGAAAATACAGCAGCAAAGCTGAAGGAAATCAGCGAAAATATCAGTACTCTCAGTGAGAATCATGCAAGTGTCATTGAAGATCTGAATGAATTAAAGAAACAGTTCACAGATGGAAATGAATCTATTGTAAGCGGTGAATCTGATACAAGTAATGAAACTGAAAGCTCATCGGCAGCAAGTTCGTCATTTGGTGGTTATTCAGAAGTAGCATCCACAGGGGATGCAAAATATACATTCGAAAAGAATGAACTTAATGCGGAGATAATTGATTACAGAATACAGATGGAAAATGTGAATTATTCCTACAGTCTGAAGAAGTATCAGGCACAGTATAAAGAACTGTCAGAAAACAACGACGGTAAAGGTCTTATAAGTGTTTATGCGGAAAGTGATGGAATAGTTAAGAATGTTGATAAGGATGCAATTCCTGGAAAGGTGTTTGAGCTTAGACAGTACATTCTATCGATATCTGAAGAGGGAGTAAATGAAACTCTAATTCAGATGAGAGAGTTTAAGACCAGCGCAGTTGGTGATCAGGAGGAAGAACCTACTGGAACATTGAAGTCTGCGCCAATCGGTAAAAAGATAAATGTGAAGATCGGCAGTAGGGAGATGACAGGTACTGCCATAGGTACAAATGGTAACAAAGAGAACTACGATACTTATTCAGATGGAAAACCAGTATTCACATACTGTACTCCTGGTAAGGAATATAAGGATCAGTTCTATGTTGATATAGATGGAAATGTTGATTACGATGAGGCGCTTCGAGATAAGACAAACGTTGAAGTAACATTTCTCATTAAAGATTATAAAGGCATTCCTGTGCTGGATAAGGGCCTGATATATTCAAATTATGTTGGGGATAAAGTGCAGAATTATGTGTGGAAAGAAGTGGACGGCGAGCTGGTAATGCAGTATGTGACTGTTGTTCAGCTTGGAGATGAGAAGAACGGCGACTATGCCGTAATAGATGGAGTAGAAGTTGGCGACAAGATAGTCCGTGAAGTGGCTGAGGTCGTAGAGGAGGATTAATGCTTCAGTTCATTCAGAAAAAATTAAGAAGCCAGAGACTGCTGAATGCTTGTCTCTTCTTCGGAATAATGATTCTTGTTGCAGTGCTTTCTCTGATACCGATGTTTGAGAAGGGTGCTCTTGATGATGTGATTCTTTATGAGTTTGAGGATGCTGCCCTTGAAGATAATATCTATCCAGCTGTTATTTCCAGAACAGAAAGAATGGAAAGAGAAGAAGTGGAAGGTCTCTCGGATGTTGATTCAACAATTAAAACATATACAGACAGATGGAATAAATATCTGGAGCTTCCAGTTCTCAGTACTCAGGTAATCTACAGTATTTCTGGTGGAAGAATGAGCCCAAGTATTGAGGGTAAAGAAAAGGCTATGAATATTGTTGCTGTAGGCGATGAGGAACATATTGACCTTATAGATATTGAGGCTGGAATTCCTACAGACGATAGTATGATCGGCTGTTATGTAACAAAGTCAACCATGGATGAAATGTCACTTACAGTAGGTGAAACTCTTGTCTTTGATTTTCTGACTGACGAGAATGATAAAGAACTTAGTCTACGAATTGATGGGATAGCAGAAACTGCTGATAAAAATGATTATTACTGGTTTGAAGGACCAAGAAAAATTGGTGGAGCCATTATAGTTCGAGCAGAAGATCTTGAGAAGATTTATCAGACCTATGATGTGGATGGTATCGAGTATCAGGTTTATGAAATGCTTGATTATAGAGGTATCACTTCCGATAACATTCATGCAGAACTTGATTATATCAAGCAGTTCGAGAAGAAGGAGAACCACTTTAATTCCAGATTTACATCTCTCCTTGAAAAGTATGCCGCAACTGAAAAGACTGTGAAAGTTATTATTGTTTCAATACTAACTCCTCTTCTCGTACTGCTTCTTATATTTATCTACATGGTTTCAGATAGACTTCGTACCTACGAGGAATCAGAGATAAATGTCCTCAGATCTCGTGGTATATCAAGATTTACCATTATAAGACAGTACCTTACACAGTTTGCATTGATCATCACAGCTACACTTCCTCTTGGAATTCTTCTGGGATATGTGCTTTGCAAGCTTGGAGCTTCATCAACTGACTTTTTAACATTTAGCTTAAGAGATACAGATGTTTATACATTCAGAATTGAAGTACTTTTATATGTGCTGATCGCATATCCGGTAGCTGGAACACTTATGATACTTCCAATAGTGAATGCATCTAAGAATACAGTTCTTTCCAATAAGGGTAAAGGCAGTGCTTCAAAGAAGAACTTTGTAGAAAGATATTTTTTGGATATCATAATTCTCGCGATTGCAGTATATCTTCTTTACAACTACACAAAGCAGCGTGATGTAATGGTAACTGAGATCATGGCTGGAAAAACTATGGATCCTATGATCCTTATAGACGCTGAGCTATTCACATTTGGTGCTGCATTTTTACTTATAAGACTGACGAGACTTATAATCACTGCAATCTATAAGATTGGTAAGAAGAGATGGAAGCCAGAAACTCTGGCAGCATTCTTAGAGGTTATTAAGACCAGAAGAAAGTCCTGGGTTATCTCGGTGTTCCTTATAATCACCATAGCTATGGGTATCTACAGTGCGAATCTGGCTAAGACTGTAAACTATAACAAGCGTGAAAGACTTGTTAATGATATGGGTACCGAATGTGTACTGACTCCATTTAGCCGTGTTCTTAAATCTGGAAATGAGAGAGAACCTTGGAAGGTTTCTACAGTGGATTATAGTTCAATCCTTAAGATGAAGGATGAGGGGCTTGCTACTGAAATGACAAGAGTTTACAGCACTGAGAAGCTGACTGTTGGAACTGAAAAAGGCAAGATAAAGAATGCTCGTCTTTACGGTGTTGACACTTTAGGAATTGGAAAGAGTGCAACCTTCGATATCATGAATAATGATCATCACTGGTATAACGACCTGAATGCTCTGGCTACTGTAAGTAACGGAGCTATCATTTCGAGGAATATGGCCAATGATTACAAGGTTAAAGTTGGTGATACTCTGGAACTGAAACTGGAGTCAGCACTTAATAGTGATGATGATAAAACTATATATCAAATGAATGTACAGGTAGTTGGAATCCTGGATAACTTCCCAAGCTTTAACAGATACTTCTATACAGATGACGCAGCTAAGGAAGTTAAGGTAGAAAATGAGAGATACCTGGTTGTGATTAACGAAGCTGAGATGAAGCTTGGCTATGGAGAACTTCCTCCAGATGTCTGGATCGATCTTGCAGATGGTGTGGAACTTGAAGATGTTCAGGAATATTTGGACAAGGAAGGAATCGTTTATAAGAATCTTACTACTCTTGATTCCGAACTGGACAAAACATTTGGCTCGGCCATGCTACTGATCACTAACGGTCTCTTCAATATAAGCTTTATTATATCCATGATCATCTGCGTTATAGGTTTTCTGATCTACTGGCTTACATCCATATATTCAAGACAGCTATACTTCGGAGTTTACCGAGCTATGGGAATGGGTATGAAACGAATAAATAACATGCTGGTAAAGGAACATATCCTCAGCACTTTTACATCGCTGATCTCATCTGTGATGGTGGGTATACTTACTTCAGCTTTATTTACAAAGCTGATCAGCTGTATCTATCTTCCAGAAAAGCACAGCCTGCCACTTACTGTATATATTTCTTATCAGGGATTTATACGTATTGCAGTGGTTATGGCAGTGGCCATAATACTTTGCATGATAATCATTAGAAGATTTATAAAACGTCTCAACATAACTGAGGCAATCAAACTTGGTGAAGATTAATAACTAGAAGGGGAAAATATGAAGAAAACAGGAAAAAGAATTATAACAGGAATACTTGCGGCATCACTTATGCTGAGTACAGTGGGTTGTCAGAAAAGTGCAAATACAATCGTTGAATTCGGAGATTCAGAAGCAAAAGAAGAAAAGGAAGACGATGGACCAGTAGATCCTAATGGTTCAAAGGTTACAGAAAAAGAGGTATGGCAGGATTCTTTATCGGGACCAGATATTGAATCAATCTCCATAGATACCACCATGAGAACGGACTATGATCTTGATTCTTTATCAACATATACTGTTCAGATTGATGAGTTTGATAAGGACTTTATTAAGGAAATGTGTGATACCGTGTTTGATTCAGGAGAGGTTGAGGTATTTGACTTTAATAATCCTACGAAGAAAACCTACGATGCACTGATTGGAACATATAAGGATACGCTTGAAATGTATGATCTGGTCTCAGATACGGATACTGATGCGTTAAAATTTGGACCTGATGATTATAATTCTACAGGAAATTGGGAAATGACTCAGATTCTAGAACCTGATATCCTGAAGAGAGAGGATATCGAGGATAGAATTAGTCAGATGGAAGCTGAAAGAGATAAGGCGCCAGAAACTCTCGATAATGATTATTCATATATGGGATATACTGGTAAAATTGGTGGACAGGACTATTACATGTATTTTGGTAACAAGGATTTTGACGAATACCTTAATTCTCCCGAAACAATCCAGTTTAACGGCCGTGTTATAAATATAATGAGAAATAGCCTTGAAGGAGCGTATCATGGTATTTCCATGGCTGAAGTGATTGATGAGACAGATGAGACTGTAGCGGATTTGTTCCAAGATAATGGTGACACTGTTTTAACTGCGAGAAATTATATAGATTATGGTGCTGCAGAGATACCAGCTCCACTGGATCAGATGGATATCAAGGATAAATACATAGAAGATGCAGAAAGTTTTCTGGCAAATCTTGGATATGCAGATTATAAGCTTACCGGTGCTGATAACATGAGATGGATGAATGATGTCACTTTAGGTTTTCTTTTTAAAACTGATCTTCATATGACACCATATATGCTTATAGAGAATGATGGATTTATACTTAGATATACACTGGAGTTCGAAGGTACTGATAAACTGGAGCGTAACGATCTGACACTTCCATCATATGCTGAAAGTGATACACTGGACATTAATTCATATATCAATATAATGGTGAATGATGATGGCATTATTGGATGTCAGATATATAACCCAACTAAACTCGTTAAAACAGATAAGATAAATGAGATAATTGATAATACGGCAGTTCAGGATATCGTTAAGGGAGGTGCTGATGACAAATCAGTGTGGAATTTCCCTGCAGGTCGTGATGTGAAAAATATTGAGCTTAAAAATGTAAAGCTTATAAGTTTCCCAATCAGATCATCTGATAATAAAGAGGAATATACATATGTTCCTTGCTATCTGGTATACAGTCAGCTTAACGAAGAGGCCTGGATGGGAGGAAACTATCTGATTCCACCAGCTTCATATACAGATTGGCCATTCTTACTGATAAATGGAATCGATGGCAGCTTCGTTAAAGTCGAAGATGAGCTTACTGACTATCCAGCAGGCTGGGATAACGGCAATGTTGGTTATGAAAACTATAAATTAGGCGGATGGAACCGATTCGAACGTTAGATGCAGCGGGGTCCGTCCCCACTGCACCAAGGTCTGTCCCCAATTGCACATTATGAGGAAAAAAGATGAGAATAAAGAAGTATATAAAAAATGCAACTATTTTGGCGCTTGCTGCAAGTCTTATGGCTGCAGGTGTTGCCTGCCAGAAACAGGCAGATAGTATAGATAGCTTTGATGGCGCGAATGGAATCAATGAGGATGTGTCTGGAGATAGTAGCGATTCAGAACTAAGTGGAACAGGAAATTATTCTGGAAATGATTCTTCCACTGCACAGGATGAAAAATGGATCGATACACTTGAACCAGCAGAAGGTCCATATTCTAAGATTGATATAAATGCAACAATCTATGAGTATACTGGCGTTAATAAGGTTGTTACAACAGAGGCAAAAGCGTACGACAAAGATTTCGTCAAAGAGATGTGTGAAAGAGTCTATGGTAAAACTCCTGAGGTATATGACTACAATGCTAAGACTAAAAGAATATATGATGCACAGATTGAGCTTTTGGAAGATGCTAAGGAGTTTTATAGTAATACATCGGATTTAACAACTATAGATTATATTAATGATGATTCATCCTTGGACGGTAGCCTTCAAGAGGAAAGAAATGATATTGATGCCATGATTGCAGAACTAGAATCTGAAAAAGAAACTGCTCCAGAAACTATAGAGAATGATTACTCCTACGGCGGATATATTGGTGAGATATTAGGGGATGAGTATTACATGTATTTTGGTAATTGTAACTTTGATGAATACCCTGAGGCGCCAATTACATCCTGCTACGATGGACGTACATGTTCTATCTTCAGAAGTGATATGAAGTCTATGTTTGATGGAAAGGTAGGCTATATATCCCACTATGGACAGGCGGGGGTAGCTGATGCTTATAGTAATCCACCTGAAGATGTTAAAGCTCTTGCTGATGAATTTGTGAATACAATTGGCTATGGCGATTACAGCTTTTCCGATGGTGGAAGCTTCTACTATGAGGAAGGAATATATATATACACTCTTCGGGCTATGGGACTGATGGAAGCAAGATATACTATTCCAAAGGGGGATGCAGGTTACATTCTCAAATATACTATGGGTGGTACTTCTTATGATAATCTTGATGCATGGTTCTTCGCCTTTGATAATTATGTTGAAAATAAGCAGGCAATGAATTATCTTTCTTGTATATATGTTTTTGTAAATGAAAATGGCATAATAGGATGTCAGATGTATAATCCTCTTGATGTAAAGAGGGTTGATGATGCGAGTGTTATCAGTATAGACGATGTAAAGGATATAGTAGCTCAGAATGCAGGGGATGAGCAGGCATGGAATATTGCCTCTGACTCTCAGGTCAAGGCTCCAGAGATTGATACTGTTCAGCTTATAAATTTCCCAGTTAAGTCTATGGAAACAGCAGGTGAGTATACATTTGTCCCAGCATATCTGGTTTACGATTCTGTTGTTGGTTCAGGAACTCTGGACAGTACTTCGATTTCTGAACAGCTGCAGTATGCTCCATTTATGTTGATAAATGCACTTGATGGAAGCTTCATAAATGTAAGTGATAACTTGAAGGATTATCCGGCGGGATATGCTCGTGGAAATGAAGGCTATACGACTGATCCTACTTCTACATGGAAGCGTTATACAAACATGTACTCTGAAATGGATGATTATACTAATTTTATAGATTCTGAAACTGATTATTCCAATTTTGTAGAAGAAACAGATTCTGAAGAAAGCGAAGAATAAAATGATAAAGATACTTGTTGTTGAAGATGAAAAGGCGATATCTGATCTGATACGTTTAAACCTAAGAAAGGAAGGCTATGACTGCACTGCAGTTTATGATGGACTGGATGCCATAGATATGGTGGATAAAGAACATTTTGATCTGGTTCTACTGGACATAATGCTACCTGGCGCAGATGGGTTTGAGGTTATGGATTATATAAAGCCTCTTGATATACCAGTTATTTTCATTACAGCAAAGTCTGCTCTGGATGACAGATTACATGGTCTTACTTCGGGAGCAGAAGATTACATGATAAAACCATTTGAACCTTCAGAACTTATTGCCAGAGTTAATATAGTGCTCAGGCGTTTTGATAAGACTGAAAAGATACTGACTTTAGATGATCTTTCGGTTAACACTGAGAGCATGGAGGTAACCAGAGGCGGAGAAAGTATCAAGCTTACCCCAAAAGAGTTCGAGCTTCTGGTCCTCCTGCTCCGTAATAAAAACATTACTCTCTACCGTGTCCGAATCTACGAAGAAGTCTGGGGCGGAGAGGCAGAACTTGAAACAAGAACAGTGGATATTCATATCCAGCGACTCAGAAAAAAAGCGGGCCTAAAAGGTCAGCTGGTGACTGTTTACAACATGGGTTATAAGCTGGTTTCTACTCGCTGATGGGGTTAAATATCAGCGAATAACAAGTAAGGAAAAACGATGAAATTCAGGTACAAGGTATTATTTGTAAACTTAATAATTCTCTCAGTTGTGCTGGGTTTCACTGGTTATCTTCTGGTGTATAGAAACTACCGTCAGGCCATGGAACTGGAACTAAGAAATGGCACGTCTGAAAACAACATGGTCAAAGCGTCTGTGGAGTATGAACTCCTTGAACTGATAAATTCCGAAGACTCAAAGTCAAAGTTTAATAAGGAGATAGGACGCATGATCAAGAGGGTTAACTCCAGCATGCTTCTATCTGGTAGTACTCTCTATGTAAAGTATGGCGATAACTATGTTTTCTCAGGTGATGATCTTGAGGATGCCATTCCTGCAGAACTTCTGGAGTCTTCTGCGAATGCTGATGGTGGTTCTGGTGGAATAGATACTTCAACCAATAAAAGATACATATTCCATGATGGCCCAGATGGTCACTTCCTTTATATCAGTGCACCTGGATATGTACAGGGTTCTACCCTTACTATCATTACAAAGAAAAATCTTTCTGGTGTATATGACCAGCTGAATGCAAATCTGAACTTTCTAAAGATCATTTCTATAATCGTTCTTTTCGGATCAGCAATCATTATTTATATAATCAGTCGTCTTATGACAAGACCGCTTGAAAACCTAAACCGTATCACCACTCAAATCTCTGGTGGAGATTATTCAGTGCGTGCTGACATTAATTCAAATGATGAAGTTGGTGAGCTGGCAGAAAGCTTTAATGCTATGGCAGGCTCTGTAGAGGAAAATGTTGAAGAACTGAAGACAATGATCCATAGAAGAGAGCAGTTTGTTGCTGACTTTACTCATGAGATGAAGACTCCTATGACTACGATCATTGGTTATGCAGATTCAGTGAGACATCTAGATATGACAGACGAAGAGAGAGATATGTCTCTCGAATATATATACACAGAAGGAAAACGTCTGGAGACTATGTCCCAGAAACTTTTCGATCTCCTCTATCTCAAGAACAGTACTGTATTTATGGAAGAGCAGGATGCTCAGGAACTGGGTGCGGAAACTATCCTTCATATGAAGCCAATTCTTGATCGTAAGAATATAACAATTACTTCTGAATTTGAAGATGGTGAGATATATGGTGATGCTGAGCTTATGAAGACTGTATTCATCAACCTCCTGGACAATGCCCGAAAAGCTTCAGAAGAAGGCAGTGAAGTATTCTTTGGCGGTAAAATGGTTGATGATATGTATGAGTTTGTAGTTAAGGATAATGGTATCGGAATTTCTGAAGAGGATCAAAAGAAAATCTTTGATGAGTTCTTCATGGTTGATAAGTCCCGAACCAGGAAGGAAGGCGGTGCAGGCCTTGGTATGTCCCTTGTAGCTATAATACTTGAAAAGCATGGGGCAAAGATACGTATCGAAAGTGAACTTGGAAAGGGTACTGCCATTTATACTACATGGCCTCTGGCGCCAGAAGAGGAGGATGAGTAAGGTTCAGTCTTACAGAAAGAATAAAGATATATGAGAAACTTTTTTGGGTATAAAAGGAATATAGTGCTACTTAGTGTGGCTGTTGCTACAGCCGTGCTTTGTATTCTGTTACCCGAAAATCTCATTTCATATAAGAAAAGAGCGTTCACAAATGTGTGTATGGATGTTCCTGAGGAGTACTATCCGACCTCGTCTTATTATGAGGTAACGAAGGAGTTTTCGGAAAAACTTAGCGAGTATCAGAGACGTCAGCTTATTTCTGGTCAGTGGGCTAGTGAGATATCAGAGGTTGATAAGGAGTACTTCAGTGATACTGGTTATCATGTTCAGGAGAAGGCTAAGGATTTGATCACTAATCTGAATGAAGGTGGTTTTTATCCAGCGTCCATCGATTCATCTTATCAGCAGTGGTATAACTGGAAATGCACATATTATCAGGCTCTTGATATGAACTTCAAAACCTATGCAGGATTCTTCTGGAAGACAAATTTCCTTTACTATGAAGGAGGCGAACAGATGACTGCATATACTACGCCTGATGGTCGCTTAATCAAAGTGATCTATACGATTGATGATGAATCGAAATCTACTACCCAGTCTGTGGGAGTATTAAAGGAGAAATATAAACCTTATAAGGATAAGGTTTTTAGTATGGAAGAGTCCGCTGATATTGCGAAACTGATGTTTGGAGATGACTTCGAAGTTACGACTATTGAGATAGCAAACAATGATGATATAGAAGCTGTAAGGCAGTATATAAAAGGAGACAAGCTTACAACAACTCTTGGAGTTGAGGATACAGGTGAGTCATCTGAGGTGGAGAATAATGCAGGAAATGATGAATATGATATTTCAGTAACGGTAGTAACCGTACTGGATTATTCAGCTGAATCATCAGATACAGAAGGAAATGATTATTATCTATATGTTTATCAGTCTGAAAATGAATATGCTATCGGACTGATCCCTACAGAATAAGAGAAGAAAAATGAGTGCAGACATTATATTAAGAACAGAAAATATAGTTAAGGAATATAAGTCAGGAAAGACAGGTGTGTTCCGTGCGTTAGATGATGTGAGTGTGGGAATCGAACGTGCAAAGTTGACTATTATTAAGGGCAGGAGCGGCTCAGGTAAAACAACCCTCCTCAATATGCTTAGTTATCTTGATAAGCCAACTCAGGGAACCGTAACCATGGGGGATACAGTGCTTGGGGAACTAAGTGATGAACAGATGGAAGATTTCCGAAGAGAACATATGGGCTTTGTATTTCAGTCAGTTGCACTATTCCCGATTATGAGTGCATACGAAAATGTGGATTTCGCGCTTAGGCTTGCTGAGTATGAGGGTGACCGTGATGCACGTATCAAAGAGGTAATGACTCTTGTTGGAATAGAAGAACGAATGATGCATACTCCTGATGAGATGTCCGGTGGTGAGCAGCAGCGTGTAGCTATAGCGAGGGCTATTGCTCCTCGTCCAGATGTTCTTTTTGCAGACGAGCCAACGGGAGCTCTTGACACTGCAACAGGTATCAAGGTTGTAAAGCTCTTTAAGAAACTGATAGAAGCAGAGGGGCTATCTATCGTAATGACAACTCACGACCCAGGACTTATGCAGATGGGTGACACTGTATACGAAATGTCAGATGGTCGCCTTGTATAAAATACGACGGGGGATTACATTTCAGTTCGAGGTATTTAAAAAAGAAGAAGAGAAAGTATGTTTCAAAAGACAGATAAAAAACAGAAAAAAGAAGTAAGAGAAGAATCAAAGGCAGATTCCAAAGAGAAGGCTAAGTACATCGTAGAATGAGATGGTCTGGTAAAGCTTTACAAAACCAGTGAGGTTGAGGTTATGGCTCTTCAGGGCCTTGAACTTCAGATTGAGAAAGGCGAACTGATCGCTATTATCGGTAAGTCTGGGAGTGGTAAGACAACACTCCTTAATATCATCGGGGCGCTTGAACAGCCTTCAGCTGGAAAGATATTTATTGA
>R24__coassemble_412_pt1 | contig 29156 bp, 26 predicted proteins | sample R24__metabat2_high_PE_052 | metagenome-assembled genome bin R24 | reverse complement strand
AAGTTAATGAGTAACGTAATGAGTGAAGTAACATTAAAAGTCCCTAGTATAGAAAAGCAGAATGAAATTATTAGGATATTAGATAGATTAGATGAGATGTGCAATGACTTAACTAATGGTATTCCTGCTGAAATAGAAGCACGTCAAAGACAATATGAGTATTATAGAGATAATTTATTAAGTTTTAAGGAGAATATTAGTGAATAAACAAACACTTTTTATTTCATATAGTTGGAAAGATGGCAGTTCATATGCTGATGAATTGGAAACGCAGTTAAAAGATATATTTGATGTAAAAAGAGATAAATCACAGCTGATTGCGAATGATGATTTATTTGGCTTTATGGCCGAGATTGCGAGTTGTGATAATGTTATTATGGTTTTGACGGAAAATTATTTTTTGTCTCAGAACTGTATGTTAGAAATGGCATTTTTATTACAACAAGCGGATTGGGATTCAAAGTCGATGATTCTTGTTGTTGATGATTCATTATATTCTACCGAAAAAAAGATAGAGATAATTGAACATTGGATATCAGAACAGAAAAAGATTAATTTAGAATTGGCAAATGCTACTGTAGGAAAAAGCATTTTAGAAGAACAAAAGAATTATATAGATGATATATGTGACCATATTGAAGAATTTCTTAAAGGGGTTTCCCGTAGAAAAAATCCAAGTCAAATTGCGGTCGTAAGGGAAGTTATAAAGAAATCTGAAAGGGACAAAAGGCAAGAAAAAGAGGTTATCAGTAAAGGCGAAGAATATATAAAGCATTTTCTTGAAGAAAATGGTGGTAAAACCATAAAAGAAATAAGTGAATCAATGGAGATGAATAACGCTTCTACGCATAGATATCTTGCATCATTGATGGAAAAGGGAGTGGTAGAAAAAAGTGGACCTCCAAGATATGCAAAGTATTCACTAAAGAAATAAGAATATGATATTTGAGGGAAGGCTATGGATATAGATTATATTATAAGTTTGGTTGAAAAACTAAGATCTTATTCTGACGAAACAGAGTGGGTGGAATTTAAAGTTAATAATGCGGAACCGGAATTGATAGGTGAATATATTTCTGCGATAAGTAATTCTGCGGCACTTCACGAGAAGGAATGGGGATATCTTGTGTGGGGTATCGATGACAAGACTCACGAGATAATTGGGACAGAACTCGATTATAGAAGTAAGAAAGTTGGAAATGAGGAAATAGAAAACTGGCTGTCAACGCAGCTTAAACCTCGTTTGGACTTTCGATTTTATGACTTAATGATTGAGGATAAAAAGGTTGTAATAATGTTTGTACCTGCTGCAAATAATGCTCCAACGTCTTTTAAATCTGAGAAATATATTCGTGTAGGTTCTTATAAGAAAAAACTTAAAGATTATCCTGATAAAGAAAAGAATCTTTGGAGATCATTTGACATCAGACCTTTTGAAACCATGATAGCAAAGGAAAATGTTGATGCGCAGCAGGTGACGGAACTGATCGATTGTGCTGCATTTTATACACTGATGAATTTGCCTCTCCCAAGCAACAGAGATAGCATGATGCATGACATGCTGGATTATGAATTTATTAAGACCATGGACAACGGAAATTATGCTATTACCAATATGGGAGCGCTTCTATTGGCAAAGGATTTGAAAAAATTTGATAGATTATTTAATAAAGCAATCAGAGTTATTAAGTATAAGGGAAATGGGAAAACAGAAGCTACACATGATGATACATTCAAACAAGGGTATGCTGTATGTTTTGAGGAAGTAATACGGCATTGTATGACATTACTTACTCAATATGAAGTTATTGAAACGGCTTTTAATGAAAAGTTTATAATGTTTCCGGAAAAGGCAGTTAGAGAAGTATTAGGAAATCTATGTATTCATCAGGACCTAACTCTTAAGGGACAAGGACCGGTAATTGAGATATTTGATACAAAAATTGAAGCTACAAGCATGGGCGCACTTCTTATTGAACCGGACAGAATAATAGATTCAGCTCCTCATGCGCGTAATGAGAAGATGGCTCAGTTCCTTAGACTTATTCATATCTGCGAGGCTCGTGGAAGTGGATTTGATCGTATGGAAGAAGGGATGAGGGATCTTAAGATTCCGGCACCGAAAGTGGAGAGTGGAGAGGATTTTTGCCGTATTCTCCTTTATTGGCATAAATCATTTGCTGATTGGTCTAAGGAAGAGCGAATTAAAACTTGCTATATATATGTTTGCTATTGTTATGTGAATGAAATTCCGGTTACTAATGTTATTTTGCGAGAACGATTTGGTCTTGGTGAAGAGAGTAGGGCGTTGGTGTCAAAGGTTATTAAAGCTACAGCGGATGAGGGCCTGATAAAATTGTTTGATGATACGACTGCTCCAAGATATTATAGATATATTCCTTATTGGGCGTAGTTTAACTTTCCGGTAACTTTCCAAAATGGGATATTTATAATGAATCAGATGAAAAAATGGCTAAAATAGGGACTTTCCTAAGTTGCTGGTAAGTTGATTTAACTTTCCGGTAACTTTCCAACAAGCGTACATTAATCAAGTATGGGGTGAATATGGATAGTACATATAATATAGTCCTCTCCACCAGTGAGAGTACAGTAGTAACTGAATATGTTCCGGAGAAGAAACGGTCAGAGGCATATCAGAGCGAAGCTGCTCTTGAGGATGCGTTTATAAAGCTACTTTCTGAGCAGGGGTATGAATATCTGCAGATACATGATACAGATGCTTTGGTGGGCAATCTTCGTAAACAACTTGAAAGACTTAACAAATATACATTTACGGATAAAGAATGGGATGTTTTTTATAAGACAAAGATATCGAATCCAAATGAGTCTATAGTTGATAAGTCTAGAAAAATACAGGAGGATTTCGTTCAGAATCTGACTCGTGATGATGGTTCAACGATGAATATTACGCTTATTGATAAGAAAAATATTCATGAAAATTCACTTCAGGTAATAAATCAGTATGTTGTGGAAGCAGAGAAGGATGGAGCAAAGTATGATAACAGATATGATGTTACTATTCTTGTTAATGGTCTTCCGCTTGTTCATGTAGAACTCAAAAGACGAGGTGTTCCTATAAAGGAAGCTTTTAACCAGATTAACAGATATCAGAGAGAAAGCTTTTGGGCAGGATCCGGTCTTTATGAATATGTTCAGATATTTGTTATTTCAAATGGAACTACTACAAAGTATTATTCCAATACTACAAGAGATGGTGCTATTAAAGAAAATAGTACTAATACTAAGAATAAAGCACGAAAGACATCGAACTCATTTGAGTTCACATCTTATTGGGCTGATGGTAATAACAGAGTAATATCTGATCTTGTTGATTTCACGAAAACATTTTTTGCAAAGCATACTATACTGAATATCCTTACGAGGTACTGTATCTTTACTTCGGAGAATATCCTTCTAGTTATGCGTCCTTATCAGATAGTAGCAACGGAGAGAATATTAAATAGAATTCAGATATCCTCAAATTATAAGAAGATGGGAACTCTGGATGCAGGTGGCTATATTTGGCATACAACTGGATCTGGTAAGACGCTTACATCATTTAAGACTGCAAGACTTGCTTCGCAGTTGGATTATATAGATAAGGTTCTCTTCGTGGTTGATAGAAAAGACTTGGATTATCAAACCATGAAGGAATACGACAGATTTGAGAAAGGTGCTGCTAACAGTAACAAGAGCACGCGTATCCTTCAGAATCAGCTTGAGGATATAGATGAAAAGGGCAGACCTCACGAATATAAAATCATAATCACGACTATTCAGAAGTTAGGTGAGTTTGTAAAGAAGAATAAGAATCATCCTGCTTATAACAAACACATGGTTCTGATTTTTGATGAATGTCACAGGTCCCAGTTTGGAGAATTGCATACGCAGATAGTGAAGCATTTTAAGAATTATCATATATTTGGTTTTACAGGGACACCTATATTTGCAGATAATGCAAGTTCGAGTGGAAGAGCAGATCTAAAAACAACCGGACAAGCATTCGGTGATAAACTTCATACATATACTATAGTAGATGCAATTAATGATGGAAATGTTCTTCCGTTTAGAATTGACTATGTAAATACTCTTAGTCTGAAGGATACTGTTACAGATAAAAAGGTTGAGGCTATCAATCAGGAAGAAGTTCTTAATAGTAGTATTAGAGTTGCCGAGATAGTTGATTATATACTTACACATTTTGATCAGAAGACAAAGAGGAATAGTTTCTATGATCTTCGTGGTCAGAGGGTAAATGGATTTAATTCCATGCTTGCTGTAAGTAGCATTCCGATGGCAAAGAAATATTATCTTGAATTCAAGAAGCAAATGGAAGATAAGGGCAAAAGACTTATTGTGGCAACTATTTTCTCATTTGCTCCTAATGAGGAGGATCCTACAAATGGAATTCTTTCTGAAGAGGAATTTGATACAGATGCTCTGGATGTAAGTTCTAGAGAGTTCCTGGATTCATGTATAGATGATTATAACAAGATATTTAATACGAATTATGATTCATCCTCTAAGGGATTTCAGAATTATTACAAGGACCTTTCTCAGAAAGTTAAGGACAGAGAGGTTGATCTCCTCATAGTAGTAAATATGTTCCTTACCGGATTTGATGCAACAACTCTTAATACCTTGTGGGTAGATAAGAATCTGAAACAGCATGGTCTGATTCAGGCATTTTCAAGAACGAATCGAATCCTTAATTCTGTAAAAACTTACGGAAATATTATATGTTTCCGTGACCTTCAGAAGGAAACGAATGATGCTATAGCTCTCTTTGGAGATAAGAATGCATCAGGAACAGTCCTTCTGAAATCATATAATGACTATTACTATGGATACACAGATGATAAGGGTAAGAAGCAGAAGGGATATGAAGAGAGAATAGCGGAACTAATCCAGAAGTATCCCCTGGGCGAAGATCTGCATGGTACATATTTGCTGGGAGAGAAAGCAAAGAAGGATTTTGTAGTTCTTTTCAGCAGTATATTACGTCTGAGAAATATTTTATCTGCATTCGATCAGTTTGCTGGAAATGAGATTCTATCCGAAAGAGATTTCCAAGACTATACCGGCTATTATACTGATGTATATGAAGAATTGAAACCAAAGCCGGGTGACAAGGAAAGCATCATTCATGATGTTGTTTTTGAGATGGAACTTGTTAAGCAGGTTGAGGTTAATATAGATTATATTCTTATGCTTGTAGCAAAATATCATGATTCAAATTGTCAGGATAAAGAGATTCTCGTATCAATTGATAAGGCAATTAAGTCGAGCCTGGAGCTTCGTTCCAAGAAGGAACTTATAGAGAAGTTTATAGAACGCGTAAATGCAGATACTAATGTGGATAATGATTGGAAAGACTTTGTTGATAAGCAGAAGAACATTGATCTGAATCTCATAATTACGGAACAGAGACTTAAAGCGGCAGAAACAAAGAAGTTTATGAAGAATGCGTTCCGTGACGGAGTTCTTAGGACAACTGGAAATGATATAGATGAGATACTTCCTGCTGTCTCGAGATTCGGTGGTGGTGGAAATAGGAAGCAGGTTAAGGCAACTGTTATAGAAAAACTTAAGGAATACTTCGATAAGTATTATGGACTGATAACAGATGATATGTCTTTCGATACTAAGTACGAGTACAATGCTGGTGATATGGGGCTCATGATGGTAGCTGAAGATAATAAGTGGAATATGTAATAAAAAAATCCTGCTGATATAAAATAGAATGTCAGCAGGATTTTTATAGATAATTAGGCAAAAAGAATTAATCAAAAAATGATTAAATATATTATTGACAAATAGATTAAAATACTATAACATACAAAATATAGGAGGTGGACATTATGGCATATACAAAATATGGAGAGTTTATGAGGATTTTACGTGTCAAATTTCATGAGGTAATGGGTGATACAGCAGAATTCCTTGGAGTAAAATTGCCGTTTGTTTCAGCAGTTGAAAATGGGAAGCGTAATGTTCCTGAAGACTGGTATGAGAAAATTGTAAAACATTATAATCTTTCTTTAGATGAGCAAAATGAACTAAAAGAAGCAATAAATGAATCTAAAACACAAATGAAAATCAACTTGGTTAATTCCAATAATGTAAAAAGGCAAATGGCTTTACAATTTCAAAGATCATTTGATGATATTGATGAAGAAACGGCTAGAAAGATAATTGAAATGCTTAATTCAGGAGGTAACACAGAATAATGGACTACAAGACGAAGAAAATGAGTAGAAGAACTGCTCGTATGTTGGCACAGATTTTAAGAAAAATCTTTGACGTAGAACTAACTGGTCCCTTTCCAATTTTAGATGTGCTGGAAAAACTTCCTGAAAAGCTCCCCAATTGTAATTATGAAATAGTAGATGATAATAAGCTGTCGGTAAATAATCCCGCTAGATGTTTTCAGAATACAATGGGTGGATTCACTATTCAAATAAAAGAATCAGTTTATAATGGTGCGTATAAGTATTCTACAGGAGCATATAGAGATCATATAACACATGAATTGTGTCATGTTTTTCTGTTTAACCTAGGTTATACACCAATCACAGATAGAAGCTATGACGATAAAGAACTAAAGGCTTATGAAAGCGTCGAATGGCAGGCTAAAGCTGTGTGCGGTGAAGTGATGATGCCCTATGAAGAAACTAAGAGTATGTCACCGTATGAGATAAAGGCTATATATGGTGTCTCTGAATCACAGGCATTTTATAGACAAAGGTATTAGGAGGTGGTTAAGTTGCAGGAATTAAAAAAAGCACTACATAAGTAGGGGAAACTACATATGCAGTGCACTCGAGTAACCTTACTCGAATCTAGACATTTACATAGTAACAAATTATTTATTTATTTTCAATTGAACTTATGTTAGATTAATTTAACTCAGTGACCTTGCTCGAATCTAGACAATTCATAATAAGGTCCTGGGTTAACCTCTGGGAGTAGTCTGCTCTCTTCCAGTTGTAGCCTATAGAAAGGAGGGCTTTATTATGAGTAGAATTAATTCCAAAAGAAATAATTGCAAGGATGTGTTTAATGCATTCCTTGTCAGGGTGGCTTGTTTTGCAGGATTATTTGAGTTCCCAGTTTTAAAGCCAACATATTGTATACCTAATAGACTATTAGCATTTTCGAAAGCGGTATCATCAAAGGATTATGATTATTGGGTTCATTTTTATGAGGATGACTACCTATTTGAACGGCTGTGGCGAAATCCTAAGAAGTATCTTGAGATACTAAAAAAATACAATGGTGTTATATTGCCAGATTTTAGTTTATATCGTGATATGCCTTTTGTTATGCAACTATGGAATATTTATAGAAGCAGAGCAATTGGAGTATGGCTTCAACATAATGGAGTTAATATTATTCCTAATATAAGATATGCAGATAGAAGAACATATAAATGTACTTGTGACGGGATATCGTCTGGATGTGTAATTTCTATCGGCTCTCATGGAACCATAAAGATATTGGAAGATCGAAAGTATTTTGTAGAAGGATTAGACTATGTTGTAAACAGACTTAAACCTATAGCTATCGTGGTATATGGGAGTGCTCCAGAGAAAATATTTAAAAAATATATAGATGCTGGTATTGCTATTCATCAGTTTGATAGTGATTTTTATGCCTCTATTAAGAAGGAGGTACAAGGCTGATGGGTGCAGGTTATCATGGCGGCTTTGGGGCAACCAAAGGGTCAAGGGACAATAAAATAATTATTGCAGATTCAACTCTCATTGGAAATGGTACAGGTTTTGAGTTGAAAGAAGCTTCAAAACGCGTAAAAAAAGAACCAGGATATACTGATGTTGCAGTACATGGTTCCCCTAACAGTATTTCGGTTATTATAAAAGAGGGTGATACTGAAAGGGAGATAGTTCTTGACCATAGACGATTGGCTAAATTTCTCAAAGGTGATGCTGGATATTCTGGTGGTAAGATTAGGCTTTTATCGTGCAAAACTGGAAGTGAAGAGGGCTCATTTGCTCAAAATCTTGCCAATAAACTGGGGGTCGTTGTTAGGGCACCATCAGATACATTGTATATTTATCCAAGCGGAAGAATGGTGATAGGACCAGATAGGTTTCATAATACAGGTAGATGGATAGATTATTATCCTCAAGGAAAGAAGAGGTGAATGGAATGGATTTAACAAGTGTAGGATTTTTTAAGGAAATGCCTCATGGAGGAGATTCTAAATTATCAATTATGGATTATGTCAATAAGGCAAAGGGTGACGTTGATAAAATAGTTGGCTACTTGAATGATGGTATAGCTTTGATAATTAGTCCAGGATTAGTCAATGATGTGATTGATATAAGTAAAGGACCGGCAGGGACACCCACAGTTTATACGGACGGAAAATGGATATGGCCGGGAGACTTAGCATATTATGTTAAGAATTATAATTTGGAACTGCCGCAGGATTTCTTGGATTATATGGTAGAAAGGAATTGGACAATTGATTTTTCTCTGGATGACATGGATTTTGATTCAGTGATGATTGATGGACAACATGTTGAAATGTGATTTAAGAAGTAACATTTGATCGAGTAGCTATAATGAAGTATGACTCTCAATAATTTTTTCGGTGACAATAAAATGACAATATAATTCTTAAAAACTGGGTGCAAAATCTATGATTTTATGAAATTAACAAGTATAACAGCTATAAAATATAAGGTTTTGCACCACGTAACAAGTTGGAGTTAAGGAATATGAATGATGAAGAATTGGAATTGATCTACGATGATATATATCAAATGTGGCTTTTGGCAAAACTTCAGTTAGAGTATAATTGTTTTAAGAATAGAATTGAGACAGTATTAAATAGTATTTGAGTATACTTCCAAACCACTCGAACTTATATAAATGAAGATTTATACCCTGTGGTACTAATTTGGTACTAGGAATCCTCAAAACGAGATGGAATATGTATAATATGAATAAAAACTAAACAAATATGTTTAGAAATGGTATAAAAAGAACTATGAATACATTTGAAATCTGCGAAAATGAATAATAAAGAAAGTGGACAGTCAGTAATTTTGACTGTCCACTTTTTGAGTGCCTAAAAACTTAAATTGTTTGTTATTCGATTAACTTATTTGTTTAACATCTGAAGTCCGCCGGATGATACAAATCCATCAAGCTGTACGCCTGCCTTACAGAAAGGACACTCATGTGATGAGTATGAAGCGTAGCCTTCGATATCCTTTACGTGGAATATAGAATGAACATCGATTCCCTCTACCTGATCTGCTGCAGAGAAGATAGCTGATATACCAGCGATGCTTCCACCATAATATCTGATGCAGTCGAGGATCTTCTCTGTTGTAAGACCTGTAGTTGCAGTAGGAAGAAGCAGAAGTACGTGCTTGTTATTGATCATAGGAACCACATTGTCTTTAAATGTATACTGTCCTGAAGAGTTAACTTCTGGAGTAGTAACATAGATTGTTCCGTGCTGATTCAGACACATAATTCCTGAATCTGTAAGTGCATCAGCAAGATATGCACCGATAACTTCAGTTCCGTCGAGACAAACGATTGTATCAACGATAGTAGAAGCAATATATTCATGGCTCATAGCCTTTGCTACAGCTTTAGCTTCACTAGCTCTGGCCTTCAGAGTTGTAAGATCAATATAATGATTGATATGTGAGGATATAGTTGCGAAGTGTCCCTGAGTAACCTTAAGGCTAATCAGATTACTATATTCAGAATCGATTTTAAAAGTTTGCATTTTCTGTTCCCCCTTTTCAAGTGAGTCAAATAATTAGTTAACGAATCGTCATGCGATTCACATGTATTATTATATAAATAACTGGGGGATTTCACAAGCGATTATTAACTAATATTAAGCTATTTTTGAAAACCCTGATGAGGAATAAGGTATTTATGTTATAATGATTTTGTGTCAGCTTATGTGATATCTGACACATTTGCAGAAGGAGTTAGAATATGGGTGCAAGGTTTGAAATGTTAGCTGGAGCCTCAATGACAGGAAAGACTTATAGTCTTTCAAAACAAGTCTTAGAGGAGGCTCATGCAAATCCTGATAAAAGATATTATATAGTAGTGCCTGAGCAGTCTGGAAATGCTTATGAAAAGAAGCTAATTCAGATGAATCAGGCTCTTTTTGGTGCACCGGGATTTATGAATATAGATATCCTGGGCTTTAATCGTCTGTCATATAGAATCTTTGAGGAGTTTGGTATAAAGGATACAAATGTCCTTGAGGAATATGAGAAGAATATGCTCGTACGAGTTGCCTCGGGAAGAGTACGAGGTGATCTTGAAATATATGGCGGCAGTGTGGATAGAACTGGTTTTACTCAGGAGTTAAAGTCACTGATTTCAGAAATGATCCAGTATAACGTGACTCCTGAAGAACTAGAGAAGGCAGCTGAAGATATAGCAAAGACAAGAGAAGGTCTCTCAGCAAAGCTTCGGGATGTATCAAAGATCTATACGGAGTTTATGAATATTCTGGATAATAGAAGAACAACTGTTGATCTGGGACAGGATATGGATTTTTCTATGACCATATCCGAAGAGAGACTTAAGCTTCTTGCCCGAATCCTTAAGACCGACCGACCATGTAGTATTACTGATGGTGCTGTCTTTGTATTTGATGAATATAGAGGCTACACCCCTGATCAGCTCAGCGTTATTGGTGCACTGAAAAGAAGAGCTGATGTTCTTAGATTTTCACTCTGTATAGAGGCTAATACATTGAAACGTTTTCTTGATGGAGACGGTGAAGTAAGTGAAACAGATATCTTCCATCAGAGCTATATGACCTATCGTCATTTGGCTGAAACTATGGGAGAAAAACCAGAGGTTCAGTTCCTTAGAAAGTCAGCAAAGGAAAGCTCGGAGCTGATACATCTCACTCAGAATATTTTTAGATATCCTGTAAAGGAATATAAGGCGGAGCTGCATGATCTTGAAATCTATCATACAGATAGCTTTGAGAATGAACTGAGACTTGTAGCTGAGAAGATTCGTAGTGAGGTTAAAGCAGGGTATAGATACAAGGATATTGCTGTAGTTACTGGAGATATTGAACAGTTTGATAGATGTGCGGATCGTATCTTTGCTGAGTACGATATTCCTATGTTTTCCGACTTCAGTCGTAAGCTCAGAAAGAATCCTTACACTGAGGCAATCCTTAGAATATTGGATATCGTGGACCGTGACTTTGATTATAATTCTGTCTTTGGTTTTGTTAAGACTGGTGTGCTCGAAATTGAGGACCGTCACAGTCTGGACGAACTGGAGAACTTCTGTCTCAGGACTGGTATGAGAGGCAGAGGTATGTGGACTCGCGCCATTAGAACTTATGGAAAAAATGTTCCTGAAGAGAAGAAGGAAGCCTACAGAAAAATGAACGAGGTGAGAAAGCTTATTCTTGCCGCAATAGAGCCTGTTACAAATCTTGGTACCGGAAAAAGACCTGTCTCAGAGTATATCTCAGGAATTCTGGAAATCATAGAAGCTCTTTCCTTTGAAAACCAAATGGAATCTAACGCCCAGCTTCTCGAGGCAGAGGGCATGATGACAGACGCCAGGGTTATGAAGAGCCTCTACGGTGTGCTGATGGGAATTATTTCCCAGACAGACGATCTTCTTGGTAACGAGGAGATGGATATCCATAGCTTTTCAGAGATTCTTTCAGCTGGTATTAGTGAGATAAAGGTGGGAGTTATTCCTCCAACTATTGATGCACTTGCCGCTTCTGATGTGGAGAGATCTCGTATCATTGATGCAAAGATTGTGCATGTAGTTGGAGCCTGCGACGGTGTTATTCCAGCTAAAAAAGGCGGCGGAAGAATTCTGTCTGATAAAGATAAGGAGCAGCTTTCAAATGCTCTTTCAGATATGGGAAGTGGAAAGTATCTGGCCAGCTTTGGCGTGGAGCAGAGTCAGAACTCTCTCTTTATGATATATCAGTTACTTTCTAAGGCAACTGAGAAACTGACTATCAGTTATCACGTAAGTGGAGAAGCAAGCAGAGATAAGCTGAGCCCATCCTTCCTTATTGGAAGAGTGAGGAAACTCTTCCCAGGTCTTGTGGATAAATATAAAGAGTGCAGTGATTTTAGTGGAACTGCGCTTAGTGATAGAAAAGCATTTCTAGGCTGGGTAAGAGAGGCTATAGAAGATGAGCAGTCAGGGGACACTGCTTCATTAAAAGATAAAAAACTGGTAGATAACATTTCGCGATATATAACATATGTGGGTGCAGGATATGATCTGCCTGAAAGAGACCAGATACTTCCGGGACTTCTCTTTTCTAATAGCCCTGAGATTATATCATCAGAGGCTATGGATACCATTAATCTAAAGCTTTCTGTTTCGAAGATGGAGAAGTATGCAAGCTGTCCATACTCTTTCTTCATGACGTATATTCTTGGACTTAAGGAGCGGCCTGAGAAAAAGCTGGAGCTCTATGACATAGGTAACGTGATGCATAGAGCGCTGGAGAATACATTTGGCGAGATATACGAAAAAATGAATAATGACTGGAAGGGAATAGAGGACGCAGAACTTATAGATATTGTTGAGGGCTATCTTGAGACCGCCTGGGTAGAGGAAATGACCGAGGAATACCAGGAGGATGTGGACGATGATCTGGATCCTAAGACTGCCCGGATTAAGGAGAATCTTCGTGAACTTGCGTCTCGTACTATAACAACCCTTCGCTCACAGATCGTAAAGGGCGAGTTTCTGCCAGATCGATTTGAGCAGAAATTTGAGGCGGAGTTTACGGCTCATAAGCCTGACGGTACAGAATATCCAGTAACTCTCAGAGGTGTTATTGACCGTCTTGATACGGCTGAGATAGAAGATAATTACTATCTAAGAGTAGTGGATTATAAGACTGGTTCAAAGACATTTGATCCTCTGGCAATCCAGGAAGGAACGGATATTCAGCTTCTGGTTTATACGAAGATAGTAAATGAAATTCTCCGCAGTACACGTGATAAGGTAATACCTGCTGGTATGTATTACTACACAGTTTCTGATCCTGTGCTGGAGCTTAAAACCAAGGGACAGAAGGAAATGGCAGAGGCGGAAGATGCGGACGGACTGGAGAAAGAAATCCGTAAGTCTATGGTAATGAAAGGTGTATCAAATGCTGATCCTATACAGCTTCTAAATCTTCATGATAAGACGCTTATAGATGAAGCGGGAAACCTTACTCAAAATAGTGACGTTATTACTATAAAGAAAGGTAGGGAAACACCATTAACCATGGATTCTATGACGCTTTCTGGAGAACAGCTGGATAGCCTCACTGACTATTCGCTGGATAAGATGAGAGAGACTGCGGATAAGATCCTGACTGGTGATTTCGCTAAGTCTCCAATTAATATGGGACTTAGTGGTGCTTGTACATATTGTAATTTCAAGGCGGCGTGTCGATTCTCTAAATATGGCGGAAAGAAACGTTTTCCTAAAAAAGAGCAAGCCTCAAATAGTGAGATGCTGGTTGCTTTATGCGAAAAGGCAGAGAAGAACAAGGAAGACGGAAAGACAGTGCAACTTAAGAATGCAAAGTTTGTAGGAGGAAAGAATGACTAGATGGAATGTTAGACAGCAGGAAGTGCTGGATAGCTTGCAGGATGGAATAAAAAATCCTCAGAATGTTCTGGTATCAGCTGCGGCCGGTTCTGGTAAGACGGCTGTTCTTGTTGAGCGAATAATACAAACTGTTGCTGAAGGTCTTGCCAGCATTGATGAGATTCTGGTAGTGACATTTACCATTGATGCAGCTGCCCAGATGCGTTCGAAGATTCTTGCTGCATTGGAAAAACTGGCTACTGACTCCGCAGGGGATGAAGCAGTAAGCAACCGTATTCTTCGTCAGCTTTCCCTTGCAGAAAATGCAGACATTATGACTATCGATAGTTTCTGTAACAAGGTGGTCAGAGAAAACTTCAATGTAGTCGGAATAGATCCTGCATTTGAAATATATGATTCCAACGAGATTGCCCTTCTTAAGGATGAGGTGCTGGACGAAGTCCTTGGCAGACATTATCAGAACGATGAGATGATGGCGGGGCTTACTTCATTTTTCTTTAAGAAGAATATTGATGACACTGTAGTGAAGGATATAATCCTTGGTATTCATAGAGTTGCAGAAAGCTTTGCGGATAAAGATGCATGGCTCGAGGCTGCCCGTGAAAAAACTACTGCTGAAGGACGTGAGGTCCTTCAGGAAAAATGGGTTCGCGACTATATAGCGTATCTGAATCAGACTGCGGAAGCATCTATAGAACTCTTGAATGGATACATTGAGGAACTGAGTAAGGATAAGGATCCTGACAGAGCAGATGGAATAGATAAGATCAGAGAAATATATAACAGCGATCTGGATAAGATCAAATTGATACTAAATGCTGATACTCTTTCAGGAAAAGCTGCAGCGTCAAAGGGCTCATGGGCGCAGGTTCGAAAGAGTAAAGCACTGGATCCCTTCGACGATTCAGAACTGGATGATATAAGAGCAAAGAGAAAAGCTATTAAGGGATATTTTAGTGGTATAGTTACTGAAGATGAGATTGTTAGTGAGGCTGTGTCTCAAAGCAAGATCAAGGACTGTCTCATCGACATTGTGATTGATTTTGACCAGACTCTCATGAAGGAGAAGAAGAGGCAGAAGAAGTATGAGTTCAGTGATATAGCTCATGCGGCTTTTAATATTCTCTATGATGTTAAGGAGAAGAAGCCTACCAAGATAGGTCTCGCTAAGTCTCTGGAATATAAGTATATCTATATAGATGAGTATCAGGACAGCAGTGATCTTCAGGAGGAACTGCTTTCAGCTGTTGCCCGCCGGGATAATCTTGGAAGACCTAATAACATCTTTATGGTTGGTGATGTTAAGCAGAGTATATATCGCTTCCGTATGGCAAGACCTGAGCTTTTTATTGATAAGTCCAATAATTATCAGAATGGTGATGGCGGAAGACTCATCAGCTTAAATATGAATTATCGTTCCAGAAAAGAGGTTCTTGCTGGAACAAATAGCGTGTTTAAGTATGTAATGACTCCTGATTTTGGAGGTATAAACTATAACGAGGATGTGCAGCTTAATCCTCCAGATGAGGAAGATTACCTGAAGCATTATCCTGATACAGGGCTAAATGTAGGCGGTAATGTATCTTTAGAAAGAATATCTGGATGGAAACTAGGCTTCGACTCAGAAAATGAGGAAGAAGACGATGATCTTCAGTATACCAAGGAAGAGATTGAGGCTATCCAGATAGGACGAAGGATCCTGGAATTAGTTGAAACCCAGTATGTATTAAATGAAAACTTTGATTCCTCTCTTCCAGAATCGACTGAGAATCCAGTATACAGGAAAGCGAGATTTGGAGATATAGTTATTCTTCAGAGAAGTATCCGTGGCCATATGGATATGGTGCGAATATATGAACAGCTGGGAATCCCGGTGGCTATTGATGATTCCGGAGCATACTTTGAGGAGCTTGAGATAAGTACCCTGATTTCGGTGCTTAGGATCATCGATAATGTACAGCAGGATATTCCATTTGCCTCCGTATTGCTGTCTCATATAGGTAGTATAACGGACGAGGAAATGGTATGGATCGTTGGAAAGAGTCCAAGCTCACTTACAAGCCTAGCTGATAAGGCTAAGTTCTTTATAGATGCCTTTAAGGATAGTGAAGATGAAAAGCTTCGCAGGGTGGCAGATAAACTTATGATGATCACAGCTCTAAGGGACAGATGGGCAGAACTTCGTCCATTCCTTAGTACTCACGATCTTCTGGAACTGATACTTAGAGATACGGATTATGAAAGCTTTGTTATGGCAATGCCTGATGGCAAACGTCGTATTGAAAATATAAAGAAGCTTATCTTCCATGCCCGTCAGTTTGAAAGTGTTCGTAACGCCGGACTTCTTGATTTCCTCAAGTTCATTGATAAATGTATGAGCATGGATAAAAATCTTGAAGCAGCTCCTGGTGCGACAGAGTCAGGCGATGATGGTGTGGTACATATCACGTCGATTCATAAGAGTAAGGGTCTGGAGTATCCTATCGTTTTTGTGGCGCTTATGGGCAAAAGTTTCAGACTGTCTGAAAAGACTGGAGATGTTGCAGTGTATCCGGACTACCATCTGGTGATCAATCGAATGAGAACCGTTGGTGGCAGGGTAAAGGTCAAGAAGAGAAGTATCAAAGAGGGAGTCATTAAGCTTCTGGTAGAGAAGGAAATCCGCACTGAGGAGGCAAGACTTTTCTATGTTGCAATGACCAGAGCAAAAGAAAAGCTGTGTCTTATCGGTTTTAAGGACTCTGACGAACCTATGATCTTAAGTGAATGCTCTAGCTATATAGATTATGTAAACCATGCATTGAGTAAGCAGGAAGCATCGCCAATTATTGTGACAGAAACATCTGTTCCTGAGATTATTGAGGATTTCAGTAAGATCTATAAGAAAAAAGAACTGGATTATACAAATAGTCTGAATACTCTGATGGATAAAGTGAAGGTTCATATCAATGAAATGCGTGACGAATCTGAAGAAGTATCGGTGGATAATCCTTATGACTATATCTATGACTATAAGTACTTCACTACCAGAAAGGCAAAACTTTCAGTATCTGAGATTAAGCATGCTGAGATGAAGGAAAGTACTGAGATTCAGGATGACAGCGATGTGATCATTACCGACGTAGTTGACGAAGTTGATGAAGCAGAGGCTGCTGAGAAGGAAGCAGCCCGTGCCAAGGCAGCAAGGCGTGGTACAGTTATTCATGCAATCTTTGAGAGACTGGACTATAGCCGCGTGGCTTCAGAAGAAAGTCTCGCATTAGAGATAGAAAGAGTGCTGAGTGACAGCTTCTTTACTGATGAAGATAGAGAACTAGTTAGTATTAAATCGCTACTAAGATTTTATAGCGATGATAAAACATCTCTCTTCCAGAGAATGAGAAATGCATTCCAGGGAAACGCACTAAGACGTGAGCAGCAGTTTATTGCAGGTCTTAAGCTCACGGAGCTTCCAGGTACTGCAGCTGAACTAAAGGATTTGGGAACCGAGATTGTGTCAGAAGACAGTGACTTTGTTGTTATCCAGGGAATCATGGATGCATTCTTCTATGAGAATGGAGGAAACTTTGATGGCACATCGGAGGAACATATAATACTGGTAGATTATAAGACAGATAACGTAAAGAGTGGTCAGGAGCTTCTTAATCGCTATGCGGCGCAAATGTATCTCTATGGTCTCACTCTTGAGAAGCTAACTGGAAAGAAAGTGGAGGATTGTATCCTCTATTCAACCAGACTGGGTGAAATCCACTACCCAGAGTGGCGAGATTATCTGACATAAGGGTTAAAAGATACTTTTGTAAAGGAGGTGCTAAAGAATTGAAACTCGAAAAGGAAGTTGTAATAAGACCTGTAATAGCAGAAGATGCTGCTGATATATGCGAGCTTTGTTGTATGGATCTTGGATATCAATGTGATAAGTTCCTGGTATCAGAGAGAATAAGTCAGTTAGAGGCTGATAAGGAAGCCGTGTTTGTTGCAGTCCTTGATGAAAAGGTTGTAGGTTTTATTCATATAGAGAAATATACCACATTATATTTTGAGGCAATGACTAATATTCTTGGTCTAGCAGTTAATAGTAAACTCCGTAAGAAGGGTATTGGCAGAGCTCTTCTGGAACGGGCAGAAAAGTGGGCCGTAGAAAAGGATATCTCACTTGTGCGTCTTAATTCTGGTATAACAAGATCGGGAGCACATAAGTTCTATAGGCGTCTCGGATATGGCATGGAAAAAGAACAGATTAGATTTATGAAACGACTGGAGGAAATTGACGGAAATGAGTAACACTGGAAAAGATAATAAATCAGCTTATAATTCAAATATCTATGATGAGCATATAGTAAATGTACTCCCTTACTATACAGAGTATCATGGTCAGACAATAGACTTAGTTCGAACACTAGGCATAAAAGCACCAAAGTGGCTGGATACAGGTGCGGGGACAGGAACACTTGCGATTCGTGCTCTGGAGGTTTTACCAGATGCAAAGTTTACATTGGCTGATCCTTCGGAGAAAATGCTGGATATAGCAAAGCAAAAATTGGCTGGTAAAGATATTGAGTATTTAGCTCTTGCATCAGGCGAACTAGATATTAAAGACGAATATGACGTTGTATCTGCAATTCAGAGCCATCACTATTATAGTATTGAGGAGCGTGAAGAAGCAGTAAAACGATGCTACGATGCGCTTAAAGAATCTGGTATTTTTATAACATTTGAAAATATCAGAATGAGTACAGAGGAAAGCGATGACATCGCACTTAATCGTTGGAAGATATTCTTAAAGGAACATGGAAATTCTGATGAGGATATCCAGATGCAGATGGACCGTCGAGGTGTTGAGACTCATCCTATTACCATCGAACAGCATCTTGAAATGTTGAAGAAGGCTGGATTTAAATCTGTTAATCTTTTGTGGGCGTCCTACCTTCAGGCAGGACTTTGGGCTGTTAAATAAAAAAGGATATTTATGAAAAAGATAGTTTCTAAAAACAATAATAGAAGATATCTAACTAAGATAGTCATTGCGTTTGCGATGGCTGTCTTAGTATTATTTTTGATTAGTTTTTCGACTAATGCGGCGACCAATAATGAGATTCATTCTTCCATATATCTCACGGTTAAGAATGCTCCAAAGGATTACTTCATTGTACCTCTTGAATGTAATGAGAATCATCATGGTCCTAATGTTGAACTAGAGTATGATGAAGAACTATACCGGGATCTTAAAGACTATATTACAAGTTTTCATTATGATTATTGGGAACCGTTAGATTATCCTTCTGAAACAGAGACTAGTATAAAGGAGTCTAATCCTAAAAACTATTATGAATATACTTATATAGCGCCTAACCCAGTAAGAATTCTGATAGTGGATAAGCAGGGAAATGTATATCTTAGCGATATTCTGTACCGACGTGAGGTTAAGTCCAGGGTTACATATGATGTATCAACTGGAAAACTAACAGAGAATCTTAGTATAAGAAGAGCTAGATCTATTGCATACATCATAGTTTGTCTTTTACTCACACTGGCTCTAGAGATTCCATTTTTAAAGGTCTTTGAGTTTCCATTTATAAAGCGTAACCTGCTCCTGGTTATCCTGATGAATGTGGTTACCAACATGTCGGAAAATCTGTATTTGTCTAGAATCGACTCTGGATATGATGTAATAAAACCTATTATCATCTTTGGGATTTTGACAACCGTGCTTGAAACTGCAATCTACACACTTACATTAAAGACAGAAGACGGAATAGATCATAGGTTTATGAGTATGTTTTATGGAATTGCAGTTAATGTTTTAAGTGCTATCTTACTAACTTTCCTTATTTTTACCATAAGGTTTATTGTTTATTGATGTTGACAGAATTATTTGTAGTGGGTATTATTAAGAAAGAATAAGAAATGAGGAAAGGTTTTTATGTACTGGACAGTAAATAATGTTCAACTGACTAAAGGTTTCACAGTTCTCCCTTAAGGGGGATAGTGCGCTCATTTTCACTATCTTCCTATTTGTTTTTTAAGGATTCGCTAATTGGAATCCCATAACTAACAGAAAGGGAGATTTTTTTATGTCTAAAAATTCAAATAAATCATTTAATCTGGTAAGACAGATAAGAACATTATATATAACTGGAGTTTTAGGAAACCTGTCACTTACAGGAGCATGGGTAGTTATTCTGGCTGCCCGTGGTTTTTCCTTGGTTGAGATAGGCTTCGCTGAAACTCTTTTCCATATTACTAGTCTTATATGTGAGATACCTTCGGGAATGCTTGCAGATATATACGGCAGGAAGAAGATGCTGGCGCTGGGAAATGTTATGGCCATAGTGGGAGATCTGGTGATGGTCTTCTCTACGGACTTCTGGCTGGTGGCGCTTTCGATGCCATTTCATGCCATGGCCTATAACTTTGCGTCAGGCTCCGGTGAAGCACTTGCTTATGATTCCATGAAACTCGAAAATGCTGAGGCTGGATACGAGAGATATAACTCGAACCAGTCCATTATATATAGAGTAGCTACAGGTGTATCCACGTTGATGGCAGGACTAGCCCTATATCTGGGATATAGAACTTCGTATCTGATAAGTGCGCTGATGGGAAGTCTGACACTTTTCTTTACGCTTAAACTTGTGGAAGTCAGATGCTCTGATGAGTCGAGTGAAGTAGAGAATAAAGAAAAGATAGTTAGTATTCGAAAACTACTAAGTGAACTTATTAGGTTCTTTAAGGAGTCGGTTGTTTTTCTTGTTCGAAATAGTAAAGCTGCGAAGCTTATGTTCCTCAATTCTTTTGTGGGAGCGATTGATATACTCCTTCTTTTCTTTTTGCAGAGTAAGCTGAGAGATGCGGGTATTTCCAACTGGGTGCTGGGCCCAGCTCTCTTCATTATGGAACTGGGTGGAGTGGCCGGAGCAAAGCTTATAGTTAAGGCTAAGAATGTTAAGTATTACAAGATTTTCATCATATGCACTTTGGGAGTTCTGGCGGGAGTTTTGCTTGAACATACCAGTGTGGTCTGGATAATGGTGGTGGGAGGTTTTATCTCCTCTATGGCGGATGATGCGATCGAAATTAGAACGAGCACTAAACTTCAGGATATGTTTCCTTCAGAGCAGCGTGCAACACTTATTTCCATATCATCATTTACATTTTCGGTCATCATGATGATCTTGTCACCGCTGGCAGGGTACTTCTTTTCAATATGGTAAACAAAAGGCGACAAAGCGTAAAAAAACGTTTTGTCGCTTTTTTTTTTGGAAATATCTTGACAAGTATATCAAGTGGTAGTATTATCTGTATTACAACAAGTAATACAAACGATACAACAAATACAAAACGTATTACAGTAACGGTTTAGAAAGGCTATAGAGATGGATAAGAAGAAAGTTATAAAGTTTGTGGCAATCGTATATGGAATAGTTTGGACACTTCAGATAATTGGAGCGATTCTTCAGGATAGAATGGCAGGTATGAAGGGAATCATAGCATTTAGGGGAAGCTTGGTTATCTCAATGTTTATTCCGATGATAGTAGCATTTTTCCTGAAGGCGGACTTTAAAGGGATGGGCTGGAAACCTAGACTGAGGGGTAATATCAAATGGCTGATTTTATCCTTACTTCTTCCTTCAGTATGTGCCATTCTCGGCTGGATTTTGTTCTTTATAGTATTTCCTGATCTCTTTGCTATGGATGGTTCATATTTGATCAAGGTTTATGTGTCTGTGGGAATGAATGCAGAAGAAGCTATGAGCAAAATGAATGAATCTGGTATGGATATGAAGACACTGTTCCTTCTTAGTGTAGTAATGTGCATTGTTGAGGTTCCATTTATCAATATGCTTACAGGCATCGGCGAGGAAGTTGGCTGGAGAGGCTTTCTGTATCCTGAACTTATGAAGAATATGAGCAGAGTTAAGGCGTGGCTTCTTGGCGGAATTATATGGGCAGCATTCCATTTCCCTGCAATGATCTTTGGTGGATATGAATATGGAAAGAACTATATTGGGGCTCCTGTCCTTGGACTTGTAACATTTTCAATCGCTTGTATAGCACTTGGAATAATGCATGAGATCATATATGACAAAACAAAGTGTATCTGGTATCCGGCACTTTTCCACGGGGCAATCAACGGTGTTACAACATTATACGTTATGCTTCTAGATGGTAATCAGATCGAAAAAATTGACAAGCTGTTTGTTTTTGGACCATTTTCACTTGGATTAATTAGTGTTATTCCATTTGTAGTAGCAGCAATCATCATGGGCACTCTTGCACTTAAGAAGGATAATGAAAGATAAAAGGTGAAGATAATGAGTAAAGCTATGTTAGAGATTAAAGGATATACAAAAATATATGGCGAGGGTAAGAAGGCTGCAGATAATGTGAGCCTTACCGTTGAGAGTGGTGATATCTATGGATTCATTGGTCATAACGGTGCTGGAAAGTCCACCACCATCAGAGCAGTGGTAGGAGTTCTGGATTTCACAGAGGGTGAGATTTATATCGATGGCCATTCGGTTAAGGATGATGCGGTGGAATGCAAGAAGGTGACTGCATATATCCCAGATAATCCTGATCTCTATGAGAATCTTACAGGAATACAGTATCTGGATTTTATAGCAGATATATTCGGGATAAATGGCACGACCAGAAAAAAACGTATCGAAGAGTATGCAGACAGATTCGAGATCAAAGATTCTCTTGGTAATCTGATCAGCTCATATTCTCATGGTATGAAGCAGAAACTGGCTATTATCTCGGCACTTATTCATGAGCCGAAGCTGATGGTGCTGGACGAGCCCTTCGTAGGACTTGATCCAAAGGCATCATTTACCTTGAAGCAGATCATGGCAGAAATGTGTGAGAAGGGAACGGCAATATTCTTTTCAACACACGTGCTGGACACAGCAGAGAAGCTTTGTAACAAGGTAGCTATAATAAAGCATGGACAGATTATTGCTTCAGGCACCATGGAGGAGCTGACACATGGTGAGTCACTTGAGGATGTGTTCCTCGAATCAGTTGATGAGTAAATAACATTTTGATTTGGAGGCTTGAGATGAAGAAGGTCTCGGTATTATTAAAAACTATGATGCTTTCCACAAGTCAGTGGAATATATATAAATATACAGAAGATAAGAAAAAGAAAGGAAGAGTTGTTGGTAACACTGTTGGTATGGTAGTCCTATTTATCATGCTTATGGGTTACAGCATTGCTCAGTGCATCGGCTATGGAATGTTTGGGCTAACCGATTCCATTCCAGTAATGTGTGCGCTTGTTATCTCGGCGCTTGGCTTCTTCCTTACATTTCTTAAGGTCAATGGATATCTCTTTAATTTTAAAGAGTATGACATGCTGATGTCGCTTCCTTTTAAACCTAGGGACGTGGCTGCGTGCAAGTTTCTTTATATGTATATAAAGAGTCTGCCATGGTATATGGGCGTATCGCTATCTATGATGATAGTGTACGGAGTATATTCTAAGGCGTCTATACTAACTTTCCTAATATGGATAGTTTCAACCATCTTCCTTCCACTTATACCAATGGTTGCAGCTACGTTCCTCGGTTTTATTATAACGAAGATAGGTTCGGGTTTTAAGAATAAGACTCTTGGACAGACTGTGATAACCTTTATCTTTATCCTGCTTATTTTCGTTCTTGAGTATGGACTTCAGTACGCTGGAAGAACAGGCAAAATGGGTGAAGTGATGGGCATGGTATCAGAAGCTACTGACAGCGTATGTAAATGGTATCTCCCAGCTAAGTGGTTTAAGGGCGCTGTAAGTGATCTGAACTTCGTCTATATGCTGCTTCTTATAGTGATCTCGCTCGCTATCTTTGCGGTGGTATTTGTTATAGTTGGAAGCTCCTACAGAAAGATCAATTCTGCTCTTAAATCTCACGGCGCATCACATGAATTCGAGATGAAGGACAGTAAGACTCGAAGTGTAGTGGGTACGATAGCATTTAAAGAGTTTAAGAGAATGACAGGTTCCACTATATATATGACAAACGGTTGCGTAGGTGAGCTTATGTGTTTAGTTGGAGGAATAGCTGTACTCTTCCTTGATATCGATAAGCTTATAAGTAAGATGTTGATGGGTGCTCCAATTACTAAGGAGATGTTAATACCAGCCATTCCTTTTATTATTTATTTCCTTGTTGGAATGGTGGCAACGACGGCATTTACCCCTTCTCTTGAGGGGAAGAATTACTGGATCGTGCAGAGCCTGCCAATCAGTAAGAAGACTCTTTATCAGGGTAAGATGCTTTTCAATATGATGCTTACTGTGCCATTTACTGTATTTGCGATTATTACTTTATCAATATCCATGAAAGCTGGACTGCTGTCTACAGTTCTCTCGGTAGTTTTAGGTATTCTGCTTTGTGCATATTCAACCACCTGGGGATGCGTATGTGGAATCAAGCATATGCGTCTTGACTGGGAAAATGAGGTTGAGGTGATCAAGCAGGGAGCTGCAGTTGCTGTGTATCTTTTCCCAAATATGTTTGGAACAATGATTTTCATGGTGGCCACAGTTATGATTGGAACTAGACTGAATCATACCCTTATTCTTGGAATAATGATTATTATATTTGCGGCACTTTCAGGGCTTTGCTACAAGATGGTAATGAAGCTTTGTGAGAGAAAGTAAGATGATCTGGAGCGATTGCGTGATAAAAATATATGATATATAATGACGAAGTATAAAAAATCGAGGACGAATATATGGTTATAAAGATAGATCATTACTCGGATGTGCCTATCTATATGCAGATCCGAAACCAGATAGTCATGGGAATATCATCGGGCGAACTTGCGCCGGGAGAACAACTCCCGACGGTAAGAGCGCTCGCTCTTGAAATGGGTATCAACACCATGACTGTCAGTAAGGTATATCAGCTGCTTAAGTCAGAAGGTTATATACTGACTGACAGGAAAAATGGAGCCCGAGTTCGAGATAATATAAGCCAGTCTGGTGTAATAAGTGAAGAGAATAAAAATGAGCTGAAGCGTATAGTCTCAGAGGCTCGACTTTCCGGTGTTTCAAAGAAGGAAATTCAAAAACTGGTTGATGAGTTTTATTAAAGATTCTTCGATTTAAATGGAATCTTTTGAAAGGAATATAGATGAGTCATATATTAAATATTGTAATGCTCGCAATGATGGTTCCAACTATACTTATTCTTTTCTTCTATGAGTATCCGAAAAAATGGAGAGAAAGAAAGTATATATATGGAATACTGAATCGTGCGGAATATAAAGAAGAAACCACAGCATCAAGGATAGATGAGATAATTATCACCTGTAGAAAACAGGCAAAGATTATTCTTATCTGTTCTTTTGTTATAATGCTTGCTATCTGTGTTATTCCAGATTTTGTTATGAATATGATAACCTGGTCTGTATTTATTATTTTAGATATTATTCTGATCAATATTCCTTTATTTAAAGGTAATAGCGAGATGAAGAGTCTTAAGAGGGAACTGGGTATTACCTCAAAGAAAGGTGTTTCTTACACAGATCTCAAGAGTGCAGGTGCAGTTCACTCTCTTAAATTAGTGAAAATAATCGTACCTAATATAATAGCTGCAGTGTTCTTTCTGGCTTCCTTGCTCAGTTCCTTAGGAGTAGTAAAGCTTCACGGAATATTTGGAGGGCTTGCAGATTATAGGACTAACATGATGACAGGAATGTCAGGAGCATTTCTCTTAGTTGGACTTATGCTGATACCTATCGCTGTTATGATGGACAACATAAGAAACGAAGTGATATCAGATGACAGTGATATCAACATGAATTATAACAGAGCCAAGAAAAAGAATATGGCTGACTTCTCAGTTCTTTTTACCTGGATTAATACCATATGCATTATCATAATGATGGTCGTGATGAGTATATGTGATATGGATATTCTCTATATGGTTATATGTGGTGTTTACATGCTGGCTCTTATGGCTGGTCTAGTTGTATTTTGTAAGAGAAATGTGGCTATCGAAAGAAGATACAAGAAAGAAACCACTATTGAAATTGATGATGATGACAACTGGTTACTTGGACAGTTTTATTATAATCCAGATGATAAGAGGTTAAATGTCGAAAAGAGAGTAGGCGTTGGAACCACTATAAATATTGCCCATCCTGTTGGAAAGATAGTAGGAGCTGTGTCTGTACTGCTTATTATTTATGTTTTTATTATGCTTATTTATATAGGTATACTTAGCAAGACTCCGATGTCACTCCAAATTGAAAATTCGAGTCTTATCTGTTCTCAGATGAAGACGGACTACAGTATCCCTATCAGCGATATGTCAGAGCCAGAACTAAGAACATCTTCTGAAGACCTTAAACTGCATAAGTTAAATGGTTATGATATGGAGCCTCTATATAAGGGCAAGTTTACAGTAGATGACCAATCGAATTGTATTATCTTCTTAAATATTGAGTCGGATAGTTATATAACATTTAGCTATAGTGATCAGACTTACTATATAAGCTGTGATACAGATGCAGAAACTAAAGAGATATATAATGAATTACACACTGCCTGGGAAAATCGATAGGGCGAATGAGGGGAATGAGATGAGTTACAATTTCTATGGCTGGGAAGCAGCAACAGTCCCAGCGATTACAGATGAATATAAAGGGATAACAGATCCACAGAAGCTGTATGACGCACTCTTAAAGGTTTGGTGTGAATATACCTGTGCACCAAGACTTCGAGGTGAGTGGAGTGAAGAGAATATAACTCTTGGACAGTGCTCTATTACAGCATTTCTTGTGCAGGATATCTTTGGCGGCAAGGTATATGGTATACTTCGTCCAGGTGGAAACTATCACTGCTATAATGACGTGGATGGTCATATATTTGATCTTACCAGTGAGCAGTTCGGGGATGAAGTTTTAGATTATACAGATAATCCTGAACAGCTCCGTGAAGTTCACTTTGCTAAGGAAGAAAAGTATGAACGTTATCTCTATCTGAAAGAGAATCTAAAAAAAGTCTGTCAGTGACAGACTTTTTTCTTTGTATTCTTTTTGCTTCATTAGTCTACTAATTGTGATATAATCATTAAATACCACAAGAAATGGAGAAAAGTAGTATGGAACACGTAAAATTCAGCCCAAAGGGCGTTTGCTCAGTTCAGATTGATTTTGATATTGATGATGAGAAGAAGCTGCATAACGTTAAGTTTGTTGGCGGCTGCAATGGTAACCTTAAGGCTATTGGCAGACTTGTTGAAGGTAAGGATGCATCAGAGATAGCTGATATACTCCGCGGCAATACATGCGGTATGAAGGGAACATCCTGCGCAGATCAGCTGGCTAAGGCTATTGACGAAGCAGTATAGGAGAATGATATGAGTGATAGAGAAAAAGATGGTCTTACATTACTTGGAAATCAGGGAGTAAAGTACCCAACTGATTATAATCCAAGCGTTCTTGAGACTTTTGAGAATAAGCATCAGGATACAGATTATTTTGTAAAGTTTAATTGTCCAGAGTTTACAAGCCTCTGCCCTATAACAGGACAGCCTGACTTTGCCACAATTTATATTTCCTATATCCCGGATGTAAAGATGGTTGAGAGTAAGTCTCTTAAGTTATATCTGTTCAGCTTTAGAAATCATGGTGATTTTCATGAGGACTGCGTTAATAAGATCATGAAGGATCTTGTTGCACTTATGGATCCTAAGTATATTGAGGTTTGGGGGAAGTTCACTCCACGTGGTGGAATCTCCATAGATCCATATACTAACTATGGCCGTCCAGGCACTAAGTATGAGGAGATGGCTTGGAAGAGACTGGCTGAGCATGATATGTATCCAGAAAAGGTGGATAACAGATAATGTCATACATAGAGTTTAATGATGTTGATAAAGAGTACCGTGGAGAGGTAAAGGTCCTTGCAGTTAAGGACTGTTCCTTCACGGTAGATAAGGGAGAGATGGTTGCTATTCTAGGACAAAGTGGTGCTGGAAAAACAACCATTCTTAATATGCTCGGAGGTATGGACAGCCCTACAGGTGGAGCTATTATGGTGGATGGTAACAATATCGCCGAGTATAAGTCCAGAGAGCTTATTAAATACAGGCGAAATGATATCGGCTTTGTCTTCCAGTTTTATAATCTGGTAGCAAATCTGACGGCGCTGGAAAATGTAGAGCTGGCATGTCAGCTTTGTAAGGATGCTCTTGATCCAACAGAAGTCATGAATGATGTTGGACTTGGAGAAAGACTTAAGAGTTTTCCAAGTCAGCTCTCTGGTGGTGAACAGCAGAGAGTTGCTATAGCTAGAGCCATCGCTAAGAATCCAAAGATTCTTCTCTGTGATGAGCCAACTGGTGCTCTGGATTCAGAGACAGGTAAGAAGATAGTGGAACTCCTTATCGAGACCTGTAAGTCAAGGGGGATGACAACCATAATCGTTACCCATAATTCTGAGATTGCAAAGGTCTGTGATAAGGTTATCAGGATTAAAAATGGTTCTGTGGATAAAGTAAAGATCAACGAAAATCCGCTCTCGCCTGATGAAATAGAGTGGTAGATATCATTTGACTATAACTTTTTAAAGGTTTTCTAAATGCTAGTTAAGAACATGCTGAAAAAAATAGGTCACAGCTTCGGTAGGTTTGCATCGCTGGTGGCGATCATTCTTATCGGAGTTGGTTTTTATGCGGGCATCCGTCAGTCGACGCCTGCTATTCGTGATGCAGAAAACAGATTTGCCCTCAGCACGAATATGATGGACCTGCATGTTGTAAGTACTCTTGGATTTACTGACACGGATATTGAAAGGATAGAGAGTCTTAATTCTGTGGAAACGGTAACCTCTGGGTACTCAAAGTATGTTTATTCTGGCGACAATGTCTTAAGGGTTCTATCCATTGATAATGATATAAATAAGTTTTATAAATGGGACGGCAAATACCCTGTTAAGGATAATGAGTGTCTTGCTGATTCCACTTATTATAAGGTTGGAGATACTATAACAATTAGGGAGCCGGCAGAAGAAAAAGGTGACGATGAAGATATCCTGACAGAACATACATTTACTGTCGTGGGTACAGTTACAAGTCCGATATACATGGGTTCAGACTATGGTAGTGCTAATATAGGAAATGGCGAACTGTATTCTTATATCCTCATTAAGCGTGATGTGTTTGATCTGGAAGCATACACGGATGTATATATCACAACTGCTAAAACAGATGAGGATATACCTTATTCAGACAGCTACAAGGAAAAGCTTGATGCTCTGACCAAGGATATTGAGAAGATCAAGTCCACAAGAGAGACTGCCCGAGTTGCTGAACTCTATCAGGAGGCTAAGGATACCGCTGATGCAAAGATAGAGGAGAAGCGTCCGGAGATTGAGGAAGAGGTAAGGGCAGAGGTTGAGTCTGCTGTCCGTGAGGAGATAGAGGCGAGTCAGGAAGAGACCCAGGCCAGTCGTCGTGAAAAAGCGTGAATGTTCGGAATGACATTTTAAGAGTTTGTAG
>R24__coassemble_411_pt1 | contig 29195 bp, 23 predicted proteins | sample R24__metabat2_high_PE_052 | metagenome-assembled genome bin R24 | reverse complement strand
GACTGATTTTATGAAATAAATCAAGAAGTCATTTATAATCTTTTCAAGCTGATAGAAATTGATAGAAATCTAATGATTAAGCAAGAAAGGATATTATAAATGGCTTCTTCTATTTTAAAAACAGAAAAACTCTGTAAGTCATTCTCAAATGGTGGCAGACAGCAGCATGTAATCAAGAACTTAGATATGGAAATAAACGAAGGCGACTTTACAGTAATTATGGGGGCGTCAGGATCAGGAAAGTCCACACTGCTATATGCACTTTCAGGAATGGACAAGCCTTCCATGGGAAAGGTACTTTTCGGAGATAAAGAGATTCAGGATTTCTCAAATGATGAGCTTGCAGTATTCCGCAGAGGAAATTGTGGCTTCGTCTTCCAGAGTGTATATCTTCTTGAAAACCAGACAATCCTAGACAATGTGTTGACTGGAGCACTGATCGTTCAAAAGAATTCACCTGAATTGGTAAAGAAAGCAAAGGACCTTCTTGATAAGGTTGGAATAAAAAGTGATATGTGGAACAAATATCCCAACCAGTTATCTGGTGGTGAAGCGCAAAGAGTAGGTATCGTAAGAGCAGTCATCAATGATCCAAAGATACTCTTCGCTGATGAGCCAACAGGACAGCTTAACTCAGCAGCGAGCCAGGACGTTCTTGATATTTTTACTGAGGTTCATAAGAACGGTCAGTCTATAGTAATGGTAACACATGATTTAAAGACAGCCCTTAGAGGAACAAGAGTAATCTTCCTGAGAGACGGAGGAATCGATGGAGAATATAGAATGCCTGTATATGGTACAGATGATGCGAAGGAAAGAAGAGCAGGACTGCAGAGATTTCTTGATGGAATGGGTTGGTAAAGGGCAACCAGGAGGAGAAAATGAAAATATTTAGATTATCATTATTCAATTTAAAAAAGAATAAGAAGGAAGCTGTCGCTATCATCCTTCTTACCCTTGTATCCACAATGATGCTTGGTCTGTTCTTTGCAAATACATCAAGAATCAGTTCTGCATTTGATACAAGCTTCGCTGAAAGTGGAAGCAAGAATTCTATAGTTTATTTAGAAGAAAAAGAATATAGGGACGCATATAGGACAGTTCTGGAAGATAATTATAAGGCTCTGAACTTAGAAGAAACCAGGCTTCAATTTGTTTTTGGAATTAATGTTATCAGAAATGGTGAAAAGATAAGTTATGGCTTATGGTTTATTACTGAGGAAAATGATAAGAAGATAGAAGACTATGAAATGATTGAGTCTTTATCGGATGGTGAGACAAATGGATTAGAACATCCAATATGGCTTCCTGGATATTGTAAATATAACCTGGGATATAAGCTTGGAGAATCATTTGATATGGAATACCTTGGTAAGGAGTATCCATTCACTATAGCGGGCTTCTATAATTCGGGATTTATGAATAATTCCGAACCCAAGTGTGTTGTAACCAAAAATGATTATAAAAAATTAGCTGAGATAACTAATACATATGTCCTTCTGGCTTTTGACAGTGATTCGAATTATGACTTTAAGGAATATACAGATAAGTGTCGTGCTGAGTCAGGTGAAGATATAAAATCCGTTATTGGAGAAACTAAAGAAGGGTGCAGGACTAATGACAGTCAGTTTCTGATTATGTTTCTCTATATAGGTGTAAGTGTATCACTTATAACATTTATAGCGTCGATCTTTATGATCAGAAATAAGATATCAAATGATATCGATGATCAGTTGCAGCAGATAGGTGTCCTGGAGGCGCTGGGTTATAAAGGTGGAGAGATATCTCTTAGCTATGTGGGTGAATATATTATCTCGGCTGGTATAGGAACTATTCTTGGTGGAGTGATTGCTGCGATAATAACTCCGTTCGCAAACACAGCGATAAGTGTAATGCTTGGTAGAGAAGTAAATTCAAGTGGAGACTTAATATTAATTATTCCTGTGGCGCTGTTTGTACTTGCTGTCATTTTACTTTTTGCGCTTGCAAAGGCGAGAAAAGTAAAGAAGTATCCGCCGGTTATAGCATTTCGTAAGGGTATAAAAACTCATAGTTTTAAGAGAAATGTTCTCCCGATGGATAAGCTGAAAGGGAATGTTAATGTCAGGATTGCATTTAAAGAAAGTCTAAGAAATATAAAAACTCAGATAGGAGTTGGTATATGTATAGTACTATCCGGTATAGCTCTGGTATTTGGAGTTCTAAATTATGATTTCTTCAAAGCAGGTGCAATGGCATTTTCATCTATAGTTGGTATGGAAGAACCTGACCTTGTGATAACTCTTAATTCGGGGGTTGATGCTTATAAGTTTAGCGATGAAATGCTAGAAATGCCTGAAGTCAGAAAGACACAGGTAACATATGATTGGCTTTACTATAACATAAAGGGTTCAGATTATGATGCATCTGCAATAGTGTATGATGATTTTACTGAGACCGAGAATATATTTTTATCCGAAGGAAGATATCCTGTTCACGATAATGAAGCGATGATTTCTCTTCAAAGAAGTAAAAGGGAAAACTTAGAAGTAGATGACAGCATAATCGTTAAGAGTAATGGAATAGAGGTAAGTTATATCATTACTGGAGTCGTCGGAAATATGGGAAATGGTTGTAACTGTATCTATCTGACATCTGACGGATATAGAAAAATAAATGGTGGTTCAAAAGCCGATGTTGTAAATGTCTATCTAAGGGATGGCGTAGATTTAGATGAGTTCCACAAGAAGCTTACATCAGAATTTGGTCAAAGTGCTGATTCGGAATTTAGTGATACGGGTGATACTCTGGAAGAACATTTAAGTGATGCTGCAAAAGAGAAGATAGCTACTCTTATATCAAGGTATGGAGTAACAGATTTAGATTGGGCAGTTCAGATTGGTGATAAGGTTTATACAGGAAACAGCAGGCAGTTTGTTATCAAGAGCATATTGGAGTTTAAGTATCTAAGTGAATCCCAGACAGGAATGATTGCCAGAATATCAAAAGCTTTTGCTCTTGTTATTGTAATTGCTGTAGCTTTAATTGTTGCACTGATTCTTGGGATAATTGCTGCATCAAATGTCAAGAGAAGAAGTAAGGAACTTGGAATAATGAAGGGACTTGGTTACTCATCGAAGGATCTTATGACACAGGTTGCGGTTGGTATCATTCCGGTTACGATAGTATCGGCGTGTATATCATGCTATTTGGGAGTAATTATAAATAAGCTGTTCTGGCTTAATATGTGGGGTGCTGATATGCATACAAGTATTGGCCTTGTAATAATCTCAGGAGTTGCAATGGTTGTATTCTGCTACATAGTGACCTATATCGGTGCAGGAAAGATAAGAAAGATATCAGTAACTGAACTTATCACAGAATAAAACCTTCCCCTAAGGGTTATCTATAATGCTATTGATTAAGTAAAAAAAAGGAATTCAAAAAATGAATAAAAAATATAAGATTTTAGGACTAACAAGCCTTCTTGGTATAGCCACATTTACAGCATATAGTCTGACTCCTAAATTTGATGTGTTATCTCAAAACGACAAAGTCTATGCGGATTCAGTGTCAACAGAAGAAAAGTCAGATGATAATACAGAGTCATTAACAGACACTGAAGAAAAAATCTATGGAATCGGTTCTGTAAGTAAGGTCTATGTAACTACTGCAGTTATGCAGCTGGTGGATCAGGGAAAGGTTGAACTTGATGCACCCATAACAGAGTATATCCCGGGCTTTACCATGGCAGATGAGAGATATAAGGATATCACCGTCCGTATGCTGATGAATCATACTTCAGGTATTATGGGTTCATACTGGACCAATATGATGTTATATGATGACTGTGATATGTCGTATAAAAACAATACACTGAGGTCATTTTCTGCACAAAGATTAAAGGCGGATCCAGGTAAGTTTGCTGCCTACTGTAACGATGGTTTTACACTTCTTGAGCTGATAGTGGAAAATGTAAGCGGTATGAGCTATACAGAATATGTGGATAAAAACATATCTGCTAAAATAGGTGCAGAGCATACAGGAACTCCTGAAAATCTATTCCGTGATCCTATGCAGACTGAGGTTGTAGTAGGCAGCAATATTCCTGTAGATTACAATTATTGTATGGCTTTAGGAAGTGGCGGAATCGAGTCAACAGCTACTGAGGTGGTAAGATTCGGCAGTACATTTTTCACTGGTGATAATACGCTTCTATCAGAAGAATCCAAGAGCCAAATGGCAACACGCTGGAATGAGGATGGCGAAAATACCGACATCTATACAGATGATAACGGACTTGGATGGGATTATGTAGAAACCTGGAAATGTGGTGGAGAAGATGTAAAGGTTATCTCCAAGGGAGGAGATATAGAATTGCAGCACGCCTGGCTTTCAGTCGTACCTGATGAAGAGATATCTGTGGCTGTTCTTTCAGCAGGTGGTACTAGTAGTACTAACAGAGTACTTGCCAATGCATTAACAGAAGTGATTTTAGAGGATATGGGAAAGCCTGTAGACGAACCAGAAGCAAAGGACATATCTTTTGTAGATACTATTCCAGAAGCGTATAAGGGTTATGAAGGCTACTATAATATGTATACTAAAGATGGAAATGAAATAGTCTATATATCCTTTGAAGAAGATACCATGCTTGTAAAACATTTATATCTGAATAATAAGCTGGATTATTATAAATATACAGAAGAAGATAATTTTGAAAGAGTAGATGAGGATGGAGAGCTAAGTGCAGAACCTCAGACTCTTTACTTCGAGGAAAAAGATGTCGGAGTATATATCAAAGCAGATGCAGAGTATGATTATGTAGGACTTGGTACGGATGTTTATCATCTGAACAGTGGAGAGAGGCTTATGCCTAAGGAAGTAAGTGATGAAGTTTCTGAAGTCTGGTGTAAGTTAAATGATGAACGCGCAGTTTTATATAATGATAAATATACTTCTGATGAATATGATAAACCATTCCAGATTATAACCGCATATGATGATTTGATGGGTTATATAAATATCGGTGCTCCCGGTGCATTTGGAGACTTACTAAAGATAGAGACTGGTACTAAGGCAGTCGCTTTTTCAACCATTGAATCTTCTGCAAGCCGTGATATCTATGACATATCCGTAGAGAAAGAAAAACTGCAAGCGGGAAATGAAATAACAAGCATAAATGTAACGACAGGAAGAAAATACCGTATGGTCAGCGAGCTTCCGACATTGGATAACGGTGTAAAGACAGTAGACCTATATACCGAGGAAGCGTCCTGGTTTAAAATCGGCGATGATATTGCCGGTGGAACTCTCAGTGTCGAAAGACCCGAGAACTCTAACATTTATGTATATAACAAATATAACGAGATGGTATATTCAACCCATATGCATATAGATAACGATATCCCACTTCCTGCTGGAGGATACATTCTCTTCCTTGGTGAAACAGGAGAAATTGTAACTATATACTAGTCAAAAGATACTTTTAAAATAAATAAGATTTTAAAGGGCAGCTTCATGCTGCTCTTTTGCATTTTAGGATACTATATTATGCTTGCTATTAAGGGAGGTGGACCTTAAACGTCTACTTTTGAGCCTAAAACGGGTAAAAAAATGGACGTTTTACGACCTTCCGCGGGATGAAATATTGTTTTATCATATAAGTGCAATTGAGATATGTGGTAGTCACTAATGCTCCTAGGTTTTTAGCTTGAAGAATACTATGTATTCAAAAATTTCTTGAAAAGCAATTTTTACACGCAAAATTGCTTACGCCGTCATTTTATTTCATAGAAACACCACTTATAATAGGCGACGAGGCAAAAATATAATTCACCCTCTGAGTTACAATTCTATATGAAAAAACACCTTTTCAGATTCTTTTCTTATTATCATTGGTGGATTATTATTGTACATGTAAAAACTGAATAGTCAATTACAGCGATGTGAAAATCTCGGGGTAATGCCTGGAACGAGAATCATATACTATCACTGCTACCACATTAGTAGTCTGAAGGATCGAGAGATGAAGGACGAGGCGTAGGATAGGATTTTAGTGAGGGGAGCAACATTATTGCGGGAGGATAATAAACCACAAGGGATATAGAAGAATATCCTGGTTCTCGAAACGGCAGTAGAGAAGATAGTGTCTGCAAGCACAGCAGGGGCGTCGTGAACGAAAGGAATTATAATAATTCTGGATCGGCTCGCTGTAATTCCCAGTACACAGGGCGCAGAGGGGCCTTGAAAGAGGAGATGTGTACTTTTTAAGATTATTGTAATGGTGGATAATCGTTCAAAATGTGCTAGTCTTTTATGAAGACTTTGTTTTAATAACAATGATAGTATTACTGTAAGGAGGGCCGTTAGATGAATGGAAGCAAGAACAGTGTGCAGAAAAGTTTCAGGCTCAATCTAAACAATCCCGATCATGCCAAGATATATCAAAAGCTTCAGAATTATAATAAGAATATCTACAAATCAGAGAGTATGTTGATAATAGAAGCTTTAAAGTATTTTGTAACTCATATTCCGCCGGAATTCGTTACAGAAGAAAATGTTATTGAAGATAGACCAATTCATGAATCGGAGTTAAATGCTGCAGTTGATAATCTGAAGAAATATATGGATGATACTATTCACAGAGAACTGATCGGTATGATTATCGGAGCAACTGGGTTTCAAAGATGTATAAATTCAGACAGTGCCGTTCAAAATAATAAATCAGATCATAGTTCATCAAGTTCTGCTAATGAGAATGATATGCAGAATGATAAAGAGACTGAGGCGTTGTTTGACGAGATTAATCGTAGATATGGTTAATAGAATGTATATGAAGTTTATTTACATCCTGCGCTTTAGTAAGTGGATTTCAATTACATATTATTTCTGTAATCGATTTATAGTGACATTTTAGGTGATTATTCTGCATTGTAATGACATTACAGAATTTTTATTACATATGTATGTGCCTGGTGGAATGGATGTCGCCCAAATATAATTACATAATTCGAATGGGATATAATAATTAATGACAACGGCGATATATGTATGTGATAAATAATGACAACTGAATATATTTGAATATTATATGGAGAATATTCGTGATTATGCTTATCCAGGGTCTTAGGGGTGTCCCCTAACAAGATGCAAAATGGAAATGTAAAACATTTTGCGTATCTTGCCACTTACTGATAAGCATTTTTTAGTTTAAGCGGAAGGAAGTGATTTTACGAGTAAAGGAATTATAAAAGCTTTTAGATTGAGCGAAGCTGAGGCGATGAAACTTGCAAACTTGGCTGCTTGTCATGGAATGAAGGAAAGTGATTACATCAGAAAATGTATAGCAAGAGGTCCTAAGGACAATAAGGAAATAGTAATGCTACTTCATGAACTTATGAATGAGCTACAGCGTATCGGGCGGAATATAAATCAGATAGTTAAGAATAATAATTCTGGTCTTTATCTTCAGGCTGACAAAGATGCTCTGCTTATGTATATGAAGCGACTTAATGCAAGCGTTCAGGAAGTAAACAATAAGATTAACAAAATGAAATATGATTATATGGAGGATTTTGAAAATGAAAAATAATGAATTAGATTTTGACATCAAGATAGGATTAAACAAGGTTGAGGAAAACATAACAAACCTGACAGATAAGGAAAGAGAAAGGGTTATCAGTGATCTTGAAAATGGAATGGGACCGGATGATATCATTCTTTACATGAATCAGTTTAGAGGTAATGATAAAAACCTGGATTATGTTACTGATATGGTAAAGAAAGGAGTCTCTGTTTCGGCTGCTGTAAGGATTACAAAGAAGTACTGTTCTGACAATGCAATCGATGTTGTATTTACATGTATGGAAAATGGTATGCCAATTGCCGTGATAGAGAAGGAGTATAGTAGAAAGTCGTTTGTTTCGCGCATGATGAGCTATATGGAGTCAGTTAAAGACTCAAGTATAAATGAAGAAAATGAAGATTATGCTGAATATGATGAAGAGCCTGAAAATAGTTCTGAGGAAGAAGATATTAATTTGGGTAGGGATTTAATATATAATTTTGAATATCATAATAGAGACTATGTTGTTCAGGCGTGTAAAGGAGAAGATGACAATGAAGGGCATCTCTTTATTCCCTATGTTAGTGAACCGAGTGAAATTAATTTGATTGAGGCATTTCGATTAGGGGCTAAAGTGCTTTTTAAGAATATTCCGACGGTTGAAAAAATACATGTATATATTGGAGCTTCAGAAAAAATGTTAGATGACTTGATAGCTTTACCGCTTAATCTTCCGGATGATAAGATTATTAAATATCAAAGAGAGGATTTTATGAAAGATGAAGAATAGTATAACAGATGATAATACTCCGGTATGGAACAGATATGTTCTTACAATAGTCGAAGCTGCGGAGTATTATCATATAGGCGAGAAGAAGCTTCGAAGCATAGTAGATGAACATCCTAAAGCTGATTTTATAATAATGAACGGAAACAGAGTTCTGTTGAAGAAGAAACAGTTTGAAAAATTTCTGGATGACGCATCCTATGTATAGGAAAACAATTAAATAGTTTAAGTGGAAAGGGTCCAGACCTTGTGTTAAAATGGGTAACGATTTGCAAGGCAAATCGTTGCTCCGAGCTGTGCGAGGATACGCTGCACGAAGTGCAGCCATTGCTTGGATTAAGCAAGCAATGCACATCTGCAATGCAGATGTGGTACAATAGTCAGCATAAGGTCTGGACTCTCTGTTTTTAAGAAAGAGAGGACTATTATGAGTGAAAAAAGAAGAGATAACAAGAATCGAATCTTACATAATGGAGAGATTCAGAAAGCAGATGGAAGATACAGATTTAAGTATCAGGACATTAATGGCAGGACAAGCTATGTTTACAGCTGGCGTTTAGATAAGAATGATCCTACACCCAAAGGGAAACCAAGGGATTTGTCTCTAAGAGAGAAGGAAAAACAGATTGAACAGGATTTGTTTAATCAGGTTGTGCCTAATGGTGGGAATCTAACAGTTATCCAGCTGGTGGAGAAATATGTCAGTCTTAAAACAGGGGTTCGGCAGACAACGGTTACTGGATATAAAACGGTAATTAATGTATTAAAGAATGAACCTTTTGGAAGGATTCGGATTGATAAGGTAAAAACCTCTGATGCTAAGGCGTGGTTGATCAAGCTTCAGAAGAAGGATGGTAGAGGATACAGTTCAATCCATTCTATAAGAGGAGTTTTGAGACCGGCGTTTGAAATGGCTCTTAATGATGATCTGATAAGAAAGAATCCATTTGCATTTGAACTGAGTTCTGTGGTGGTTAATGATAGTGTTACCAGAGAGGCTATCACAAGAAAGCAGGAAAGGGACTTATTAAAATTTATTAAGGAGGATGCACATTTTTGCAGATATTATGATGCTATTTACATACTGTTTAATACAGGACTTAGAATCTCTGAATTCTGTGGCCTCACTATAAAGGATATTGATTTTAAGAAAATGAGAATCAATGTTGAAAGACAGCTTCAGAGATCGAGTAATATGGAGTACATCATAGAAAAGCCTAAAACTGAAAGTGGAACTAGGTTTGTTCCAATGACCAAGGAAGTTGCAGAGTGTTTTAAGAATATTATTGCTACTAGAGCTAATCCTAAAGTGGAGCCGATGGTTGATGGTATAGTTGGATTCTTATGTCTAGATAAGAATGATATGCCTATGGTTGCTCTTCATTGGGAGAAGTATATGCAGCATATCAGAGAGAAGTACAATAGCATTTACAAGGTACAGATGCCGTGCGTCACTCCACATGTATGCAGACATACCTTCTGTAGTAAGATGGCAAAGTCAGGAATGAATCCTAAGACACTTCAGTACATTATGGGACATGCTGATATAAGTGTTACGCTTAATACATATACGCATGTGAATTTTGAAGATGCTCAGAACGAGATGGAAAGATTATCTTCGGTGCAGGCAATTTGATGAGAATAGTTTAGCAGTGGGTTGATCCGTAGGATATATATTCTTAAAACCTGAGGTGCACGCGAATGGGATTTGCACCTTTTTATGCACCTTTTGCCGGCAAAAATATGCTGATATTTGCCAATATTTGCAAAAATACGTGTTGTAAATCTGTTGTAAAAACCCTTATAAATCAAGGAAATACGAGGAAAATAGCTAATGATAAAAGTACTATTCATCTGCCACGGCAATATCTGTAGATCGCCAATGGCCGAGTTTGTTTTTAAAGATATGGTTAAGAAGAGAGGTCTGGAGAAGGAGTTTCATATTGAGTCCCGTGCTACACACACTGATGAGATATGGAATGGACATGGTAGTCCTGTGTATCCTCCTGCGAGAGAAAAACTTGCATCGGTTGGGATATCTTGTGCTGGAAAGCATGCGCAGCTTCTGGTAAAGTCGGATTATAGAGACTTCGATTATATAATAGGCATGGATAGCGAGAATGCAAGGTGGATGCCTAGAATTCTTGGTGGAGACCCGGATGGAAAAGTGTCTCTCCTTTTGGATTATACTGATCATCCGCGAAGTGTTGCGGATCCTTGGTACACAGGGAACTTTGAAGTGACCTATGATGATATAATCGAAGGTTGCGAGGCTTTTCTTGACCATCTAAAAAGTCAGGGGCTGATTTAAGGTATATTTTGTGAATAGTATTTGAGAATCAAAAGAAGGATATAAAGATGGAATCAAATGGAACTGATATAATTAACCAGATAAAAAGTGACGCGGAGCTTGTCATAAATGAAGTGGTCGAAAAGGCAAATCTTAAATCGGGACAGCTTTTTGTTATAGGTTGTTCCTCAAGTGAAACTATAGGTGAACATATGGGGACTGCTTCGAGTAAAGATGCTGCAGAAGTGATATTTGGCGTTATATCGAAGGCGCTTATGTCTCGAGGGCTAGATCTTGCAGTGCAGTGTTGCGAGCATCTTAATCGGTCTCTGGTCGTAGAGCGCGAGGTCGCTGAGAAGTACGGATTTGAGGAGGTAAATGTTATTCCACAGCCTCACGCAGGAGGTGCATTTGCTGTTGAAGCATATTCGAACTTTAAGGATCCTGTAGTGGTTGAAAGCATAAATGCAAAAGCAGATGCGGGAATTGATATTGGTGGATTAATGGTTGGAATGCATATCCATCCAGTGGTTGTTCCTCTTAGAATGGAGCATAGAAATATAGGTAAGGCTATAGTAGTTGCTGCGAGAAGAAGGCCTAAATATGTAGGTGGAATCAGAGCTGTATATAATGATGAGCTAGAATAATATGATGGTTATTATACTGTTAGGATATAGAAAGTAGATATTTTATGTGATATAAGAAAGGGGACAAATATGATTAAGGTGTATTGTTACAGTAGATGTACAACTTGTAAGAAGGCGCTTAAATGGCTGGAGGACAAGGGGATAAAGTATCAGTTGATTGATATTAAGGAAGATAATCCTGATGAGAAGACACTTAGAAAACTTCATAAGAAGAGTGGTATTCCATTAAAGAAGTTCTTCAACACAAGTGGAATGATCTATAGAGAGATGGAGCTGTCAAAGAAGCTTCCAGATATGAGTGAGGATGAGCAGTTTAAGCTACTTGCTTCAGATGGAATGATCGTTAAGAGACCAATCCTTATTACTGATAAGGCGGTGCTTACTGGCTTTAAAGAGGCGGATTGGGAAGTGGCTCTTGAGAAGTAGAAAGAGATAAAAGTAGTATGCATGAGAACAAAGAAGATATTGAATATGTGATTCTTGTCGCCGTAGATACATCAAACGGCGACGATTCATTTAGCGGTGTGGATGCCTCTCTTGATGAGCTGGAGGAACTGGCCGAGACTGCTGGAGCGGTGGTTGTTGGACGAATGATCCAGAAACTGCCGTCTTTTAATGCGTCCACTTATATTGGAAGTGGTAAGATTGAAGAACTGGCCTATATGATTCTGGATAGAGGAGCTACTGGAATTATTACTGACGATGAATTAAGCCCTGCACAAATGTATAATCTTGGGCAGGCTCTCGATATAAAGGTAATGGATCGAACCATGGTTATTCTGGATATCTTTGCTGCTCATGCAAGAACTGCTGAAGGTAAGCTTCAGGTTGAACTGGCACAGCTTCAGTACCGTTTATCACGTCTGACTGGTAAGGGTATTTCTATGTCTAGACTTGGCGGTGGTATTGGAACAAGAGGACCTGGTGAGAAAAAGCTGGAGCAGGATAGACGAGTTATAAGAAATCGTGTGGCTCAGCTTAGACGAGAACTGCAGGATGTGGTGGCCCATCGTGAGCTGACGCGAAAAGGAAGAGAAGCAGGAAGCATACCTGTCTTTGCTATAGTTGGGTATACAAACGTTGGTAAGTCAACCTTGTTAAATGCGCTCACTGGCGCTGACATTTTAGCAGAGAACAAGCTTTTTGCAACCCTTGATACAACTACAAGAGTGTATGAATATTCCAGAACTTCGGGAAAGCAGAAGGTTCTGTTGACGGATACGGTTGGCTTTATCAGGAAGCTTCCTCATAACCTTATCGATGCATTCAGGAGTACGTTGGAAGAGGTGTGCTACGCTGATTATATAATTCACGTTGTGGATGCCTCTAGTGAGAACCGCGGGGGAGAGATGAAGGTGGTTTATGAGACGCTGGATATGCTTTTTGATAAGGCTTCGTCTAGCGATATCATTTCCAAGATGATAATTACACTCTTTAATAAGATAGATAAGGTGGAAAATCCTGATGACAGGCTGGGACTTCTGGATAAAAGAGCCAGTCAGGTGTTGCAGATTTCAGCTAAAAAGGGTTTAGGGCTGGATGGAATTAGTGAGTCGATAGATACGCTTCTTCGTGAGGACAGGCAGTATATTGAAACGTTGATAGGATATAAGGATATGTCTCTATTATCCGAGATTAAGTCTCGAGGTGAGATTCTTGAGGAAAAATATCAGGAAGAGGGAGTATGGATAAGGGCTTACGTACCGCAGCAAATAAGAATAGATAAGGGTTAGAGCAAAATGAGGAAACTTCTTGACAGATATGGGGCAAAATGCTATTATATTCTAGCGTCTAAAAAAGGACGTAGCTGTAAATCAGTTTTATGCCGCAATTGGCTTATGAATTGGTAGAGTTTTATTCAGCTTGGAGATGTACTCAAGTGGCTGAAGAGGTGCCCCTGCTAAGGGTATAGGTCGTTAATAGCGGCGCGAGGGTTCAAATCCCTCCATCTCCGATTTTAAAAAATTCATTATATTCCTCGATAGCTCAATGGTAGAGCACTGCGGCGAGTTCCCTGGACTCGTTGATGGCTTCATTGATGAGAGAGTAATATTCCTCGATAGCTCAATGGTAGAGCACTCGGCTGTTAACCGAGGGGTTGTTGGTTCGAGCCCAACTCGGGGAGTTTATATGGCGACATAGCCAAGTGGTAAGGCGTGGGACTGCAACTCCCTGATCGCTGGTTCGAATCCTGCTGTCGCCTCTTAAAGAGCTTTTGGTTTATCCAAGAGCTCTTTTTTGTTATAATCGAGCTGAGTTTTGAGGTTCTTAGAGGGCGTGCCTCTGGGGATGACATTTAATTAATGAGGATAGATGTATGGGTATTGGAAGCAGTCGAAGATTTTATGAGGCAGAGGTTGCCCCAATGATTCACGAGAAGTATCGTGAATTTGAGAAGCGTATAGCGGTTGGTATTGCAGGGGAAGGTTCGGACTGCTTTGGTTATGATGATTTTATATCTCGTGATCATGATTTTGGCACGGGTGTTTGTCTCTGGGTTACTGACGAAGATATGCAGAGTATTGGTCAGGAGCTTTCAAAGGAGTATGAATATCTGGTCGATCAGCATCCAAGTAGTAAGCTTACAGATCGACTTCGTGCCAGACGTGGTGTGATGACAATAAGGAGCTTTTATTCCAAGATACTTGGAACAGAGCTGGATACAAAGAATGCGGTAATTACGAATGACGATTGGAGCAGGCTGGATCACAACTGTCTTGCTACAGCGGTAAATGGATTCGTTTTTCGAGATGATCTAGGTGAATTTACAGCATTTCGCGAGCTGCTACTAAATTATTACCCGGATAATGTCTGGAGGATTAGGATAGCAAACGAGCTCCATAAATTTGCTGCAAGTCTGCAGGTTAATTATTCTAGATGTATGTGTAGGGAAGACTGGGTTGCGGCAAGACTTTGTCACATGCAGGGTCTTGAAGCGGCAATGCAGTTATATTTTCTAATGAAGAGACAGTATCCGCCGTACTATAAATGGACCTTTAGAAGACTTGAAGAAATTGATAGAGATAGTGTTGATTCATCAACGAAGTATGGTGGTTTTTCAACACTGATCAGAAAGCTTTCTGAAGAGATGGGAGATAAGAGTGCTTGGAAGGGGATTAAGTATTCCCCAAACTATATTAATCTTTCGGATCCGATGATCGTTCTGGCAGAGAGGATTGCAGGATGTATCGTTGATATGATGAATAAAAATGGCCTCACAGATAGGACTAATCCCTATCTGGAGACCTATGTAGATGAAATCTTAGATAAAATATGAGTCGATGTAGTCCAGGAATTCTGGATATGATTTTCTGATACACATCAGGTCATCGATCTCAATCTTTGTTTTTAGGATTGTGGCCAGAAGTATGGCGCTCATAGCCATACGGTGGTCATTGTATGAAGAAAGTTTTATTACATCTGTAGGTGCATTTGCTGGATCGTATCTAAAGACGGTCAGTGCATCTTCGCTTTCTTCTGTCTTTACTCCGACAGCTGACAGCTGCTCTCTTATGGCGGCAACTCTGTCGGACTCTTTTATTCTAAGTCTATGGATTCCCGTAAATGTTATATCGTCAAAAACAAATGGAGCTACCATTGCCATATATGGGGCAATGTCTGGGCAGTTAGTAATATCCCATGTTACACCACTCTTTGGTGAACTTCCCTGTTCTGCATCTTCTGCAAGTTTAAGATAATCAGTGATTGCTCTGTCTCCCTGGTCGGACTGGAAGTTGAGATTGGTTACCTTGATGTCTGTAAATTTCTGAAGACATAACAGGAATGCTCCGTTGCTCCAGTCACCTTCTACAGCGAAGTCTGCAAGCTTACCGGTTTCGGCTGCTTTCTTATATCCGCCAGGTGTTATATGATATACATTTCCTTCACGAACAGCATCACATCCATACTTTGCAAGTGCGTCCTGGGTCAGCTGTATATATGGTGCGGAAGTAATATTTCCTACTACCTTTACTGTACAAGGTTTATCAAAGATAGTAAGGGCCATCAGCAGACCGGAAATATACTGGGAAGAAACACTTCCGTCGATAACATATTCGCCAGGTGTCATTTCACCGTTCAAAATGATAGAACGTGTTTCAGGATGCTTCGCAAAGTTGAAGTTGTGAGGCATCATAGCATCTGCCAGCTCTTTGATCGGTCTATCGAAAAGACGTCCAGTAGTTGAGAAGCAGAGCTCTGTGATTCCGTGATGATCACGGCCTTCTCCAAGGAGAAGAGCGGCGGTAACAGGAATCATAAATCTAAGGGTGGAACCACTTTCATTACATGGAATGTATAGAGTTCTTCTTCGACCAACATTTTCTGGCTTAGTTCCCATTTCCTTTTCCATAATTGTGTTATGAAGAATCTGAAGAATGATCTTCGTGGCACGAACGTCTTCGCCATCGTTTGCCAAAATTTCCAGATTTGAGTAATCACCACAAAGGAACCTTATGATCAGTTCTCTGTGGTAGATTGATTTAGATGGCGGAGCATCTATAGTAAAGTCAAATGTTTTGTTTTCGCAGTTAATTATCATGTGTTACTTCCTTTTCTTTTTTAAACAACTTCTTTATAAGAAAGGCTAGCATTCTTCTGCACCAGTCTAACATCCAGCATATGGAGTAGACAAGAAGAATTATAAGTATGAATTTAATCAGGTAGTCGCCCTCGGAGTAGAAGGATATTCGGTCCGTATTAAAGATATCCTCCCATATAAGTGGTCGGATCAGCGGATGTTCGTGAATCATATATACCCCCAGGTTTCCGGCGCTGATGTAGTTGATAGCATTTCCCAGTTTTTTGAATCTGGACAGATCCAGCTTTTCAAAGGTTCGGAATAGGCAGATGCACTGAAGGACTACCAGAGGATTGTCATTATATCCTATTACGTCTTCGATGCCAACATCTGGATAGCTGTAGACGATGAACACGTTTACCAGTCCTAGTGTCAGGAATCCTAACGGATAGAGGTAAGGTTTGCTCCAGATTGAGCCATCCTGGATGTTGTCGTGTTTTCTAAATAAATGGTATTTTCTAAGGTAAGCTCCTAGAAGATACATATATATAAAGTCGTATAAACTCTTTCCACCTTGAGTTGCGAGAATCTTCTTTATTCCGATGATCCCCTCAAAAGGTTCCAGCATACTCAGTGGCTGCCATACAGAGAAAAGGCAGAAGCAGATTCCTATAAGAATAAGGAAGTGTTCTCTATCCAGCCCCTGAACCATACGGTTGAGGTATGGGGATAGTATCAGTACCAGCAGGTAAAGAGTCATGAAATACCAGGTTCTGGAAAGAAATGGAATAAATGCCTTTAAATACTGGTCGGTGGTGATCACATTTGGCTTTATAATGCCGTAAATAACTGGAATTGTGATCGAGTAGAAGAGCATCGGCAGATAACACTTGAGGATTCTCTTCTTATTAAATGTTATCTCAGAGGTGCTCAGGAAATACCCCATGATGATTATGAATATATATACGGGGCATCTGCACATAAGCCAAATAAGCCAGTACGCCAGCTCGGTATGTCCGCCTAAGGTCTGGGCAATATCTGTGTAATCTCCATAGTCGGATATATGGAGAAATATAATCTGCATCATCATTATAATGCGGAGCAACTCGATACTTGAGTTTCTCGAATTTTTCTTCTTCTCTTTCATAGCCTATGAATTATAGCACCAGCCTAGACTTTTTGACAAGCAAAGTACTTAAAAAAAGTTACCGTCAAAAGTTGACACCTTGTCAAGAGAAAATGACTTGACGGAGTGTCAAAAGTGTTTGACAATTTGTATTGTCTTTGATACACTTTGAAATCATAACTTTAAAAGGGGAGATTAAGGCTATGTCAAACGTAGTAGTGGAGGCACTAAAGTCAGGGGATTACTCCGACCAGGTGCTAAAGGATGCGCTTCTTCTTAAAGGAGGAGAAGAGCAGGAGCTTTTTGCGGCTGCCCGCGAAAAGAGACTGGAGTTTTATCCAGATAATAAGGCGCAAGCCAGAAGTGTAATCGAGATCAGTAACATATGTAGACAGAGATGTCGTTACTGTTCGATTGGTGGTAAGGATCAGAGATTTAACTATTCGCTGGATGCAAACCAGATGGAGATGCTTATGGACTATCTGTATAAGGATGGTCGTAGAGTAGTACTTCTTCAGTCAGGTGAGAATCCAAGTGAGAAGTTTATCCGTGAGGTTGAAACTGCCGTTAAGGTAATTAAAGGGAAGCATAGTGATCTTCGTATCATTCTCTGTATGGGTGATCTTACAAGAGAGCAGTATCAGAGATTATATGATGCAGGTGCATCAGACTATGTAATCAAGTTTGAGGCTTCAATTGAACTCTTTAACAAATGTAAGCCAAACGACAATCTTGAGAATCGACTGAAATGTATTCAGGATCTTGCAGATATCGGATACAGAGTTGGATCAGGTAATATTGTAGGTCTTCCAGGACAGACATTAGATGATCTTGTTTCTGATATTAAGCTTGTACATGACCTTCCACTGGGAATGAACAGTACAACAATCTTTATACCAGCAGAGAATTCTGATTTTGCCAATGAGCCAGCAGGAGATGCAAATCTCACACTGAACATGATGGCAATAATGAGAATTATGAATCCATCAAGACTCATGCCAACTACAAGTTCGCTTGAGAAGATGATTGAAGATGGTCAGTATCTGGGACTTATGGCAGGAGCTAACACGGTTACTATCCATGATGGTACACCAGAAGAGCTTCAGGAATATTTCCCAATTTATTCAACACATCGTGTCCGTCCACAGATTGAGCACTTCAGAGATATACTTAATAGAGCAAACATGACAGCAGACATCTGCTAATTATGTGATCATTAAAATGAAAACTCCTTCGGAAAGATAATTCCGAAGGAGTTATTTTTATTATTTGTTTTTGACTCAACAGTTTTAACTAGAAGTTAGTTGGTCCCTGTGGTGGCTGCTGCTCAAAATCCTGTGGCTGTGCGAAGCCAGGCTGCTGAGGCTGCTGCATTCCAGGCTGCTGTGCAAAATACTGATTGAAGTCTTCTGGATTCTGTGGAGCCTGAGGCTGCTGTGCCATAGGATCCTGAAGTGGCTGATCATAGCTCTGGTTAAAGTTCTGTGGAGCTGGAGGAGCTGTTCTCTTTCCTCTCTTAAGAGTTACAAAGATAAGAACACCTGCAATAACAAGAGCAACAATACCGATGATGAACATTGTTCCAGCCTGATCAAAGTCTCTGATCTGGATGTAGTACAGCTTACCATACTGATCTATCTCGTCATCTGTAAAACCACCGCTGCTCATGAAGTCCTTGAAGTAACCAGAGTCTTCTTTATCCATAGCAACGATCTTACCCTTGATATGAACTGTTGTAGTAGTATCTTCAATCTTTCCGTCCATCATATCATAGGTTTCATCTGTCTGAGTATCCATCTGTGAGATCATGCTCTGATCAGTTACCTGAATACCTATGTAAGACTCCTGTGCTACAGGAATTACATATCTGTAATATGTACTCTCTGTATGACCATTTCTCTTGTTTTCAACAGTTTCAAAAATACCAAAGTTGTAGTAGATATCACCTTCTACAATAGCTCCCTTCTGAATCTGATCGTCTGACATTGCATTAATGTCGAGTGGGGTTTTCTTAGAATCAGAATATTCAATCGCGCCAAATGCAGTACAAAGAACGCCGACTACAAGCAGAATAAGAATGACTCTTGTAAAACCTGAGTTAAAAAAACTTTTCATCTTTCGCATCCTCCTAAAAAACTTTTATTGAAAGAAATTAATAAAGTACGTTGTTAATATTACTTTCCTGATACATAGGAACTTGCTGGCTCAAATAAGCATTTCTTCTTTCATCTACAGCAGCAATCATGGAGTTAAACTTTCCGTGATCTGTTGCACTTGCCAGATCGTTATTGAATCCGGTGAAGAAATAAGGTGCTCTTCTGTACATCTCATCAAGTATTTGGTGACCTACTGTATCACTCTTGATATTAATAAGGTTCTTCTTATGATTACGGTCCCACATAATGAACTGATATGACTTAGTTGTTCCAGTTGGGATACCGTAGGTTGTATGTTTTGTAGTAGTGATCATTACGTACGCCCATACCAGTGAATCGTAAGGTATGACCATCGTTCCAGGAAAGGCAAAGAATAATACGTGTTTATTTCCAATGAGAGCATTTTCAATACGAGTTGCGCCCGCTAGATCCTGCACCAGCACATCCTCAAGTATTCCGTATTTTTTCATGGATTTTTTGATAGGATTTTTATATCCACCACAAAGGAAGTAGATGATCATAGTGAGGCCGCATAGAAACATAATAACGGCAATGATTACATAGAAGAGATTGTTATCTCCATCATCATCCAATATAAGGTCTATTGGAGTAACCATCTTAAAGTTGTAGTAAACGAATTTATATTCGCTGATATCATTTCCGCCAGCTTCAAAGAAATCTTCGAAGTATCTTCTCTCTGTCGAATCCATTTCCTGGATATAACCTTTACCAGAGAGGTATATAGGTGGAAGAGATTCCTCGATTCCGTCTAAATAATCATAGGTACCATCTGATATCTGGTCTGCAATATCAGTCTTCTTGTTGTATACATAGAAGCCCATGTATTCACCATCGTTGGTGGATGTAACATAGTAGCGTCCTTTGCCATCTGAACAGTAGTAATCATACAGAATATTGTTATCGCATGTGTACCATTTGCCTGCTGCATACTGACTGCTTGGGGTTTCGAAAAGGTCAGGAGCATCGAAGAATATGTACTTAAAAAGGTTCTGGCAGATGCCGAATAAGATAACGACACCGAGTAATACAAATATGATACCGCCCAAAATGTAAACTTTGGCAGCAGATTTTCTTAAGGCAGAATAAATCTCTTTCATATCCCTCTAAACATCCCTTCACAAAAAAACTAGGCCTAAAAGCCCACAACTGAGAGCCATTGTAACAGAAACCATGTACATGGTGCAAGAAAAAAAAGAGTGTTATAATAATATATTAGAAATAGATTAAAATATTGATTTAGAAATATAGCAATAAATGGAGAGAATACATGGAAAATAACGAGATATTTGCAGGAGCTCTGGCTCTTGCTACGGTAAAGCATATGCCACAGATGAGGAAGGACAACGTTACTCCGTATATATATCATCCTCTGGCTGTAATGCGTTTCGTGAAGGATGAGGGATACGACCTTCGTTATCAGACGGTAGCTATTCTTCATGATGTGTTGGAAGATACTGAAACGGATGAAAGTGAGATAGCAATATTTGGTGAGGATATTTTAGAAGCAGTTAAGCTGCTGACAAGACCGGTTGGTGCAGATGAAGAAAAGTATGTTTCAAACATACTGAAGAATCCTATGGCCAGTGCAGTAAAGAATGCGGATAAAATATGTAATCTCTGGGATGCAGTGTGCTGGGGTATACCTGGAGAAAAACGGTCGAAACAAGCGAGAAAATTCCTAGAAACCTATACTGAAAAGGCTGAGAAGTATTATAGAGGAAAATTCTCCAGGGCACTCGATGCCACAATAGATATGGCGAAGGAGTCTCTGGAGAATGAATGTGTGAAAGAGGTAAAGAATCCCTATCTTATAGTTTGATCGAATAAGGATTCGAGTAGGCTTTCTTTACATCTTCGAAGGTATTGTACTGTTCTGATAGACAGAACTCCTTAGACCATGTCATAAAGTAAGCCCATGGGATGTGGCTTTCAGCCAGCTTGGAAATATACGGAATGTATCCCACCTCAGTAATAGCAGGAACTTTTTTGGTTGTAGTATTTGCGATTAATTCTTCATAATGGGATTTATAATCTGTATAGTCTTTTTCTGGAAGATAGATATCCCATCCTATAACATCTACATAGTCGTCGCCTGGATATGATTCTTTGGTCGGAGCACTCCAAACCCAGAGAAGATTGTCCAGGTGATATTTGTTTACAAAGAGGTCGTACATCATGATGTACATTTCTTTAGTCACATCGCCACCCTGGGCGCCCCACCAAAACCATTTGCCTTCGGCCTCATGGAAAGGTCTCCAAAGGATAGGTATGTCTTTTTCTTTAAAAATGGAAAGCTCTTCGGCGATTTTTTCGAGATCTGAATAGAAGGCTTCGCGTTCAGGTGTTCCTTCGATCAGAACACGTCTTGCATCGAAGTCTGTATTCTTCATATAAAATGCTTTGTCACGTCCCCCTAAAGGAGAGAACCAATGGAAGCAGAAGCAAAGAATTGAGTCAGTTGTTTCTGCTATCTTTAGAGCAGTCTTAAGAGTATCTCTGTTCTCGTAAACTTCAGTGAGACACTCCTCGCTGGCATCGTCATAATTGATATTTGGACTGTAGGACAGCATTTCGAATCCTACTACTTTTGGATAGTGACCAGTCAGTTCATGGATAAGCTGATACTCCTCCATAGGGTTGGTCTGAGTATGCTGACCAGTCAGGATGTTCTTTCCGGCTGCATCAACAAGGTAACCAAGAAGATTTTTTGCCTTCTCGGTAGCGTTTTTGTTGACAGGGGTGATGTCGTAATTCATATTGTTCTCCAAGTCATTTGATAAGCGTATAAGTGTATAAAAAACATTGACCATTATAACATAAAAGTCTTGGTAATAATAGTTAAACGCTGTTATAATTATAGAGCCTGACGTTTTGGTATTTAGGGGATTAAGAATAGGTTGAAGGAGAACGGTATGAGATTTAGACCTTGTATTGATATTCATGATGGAAAGGTAAAACAGATAGTTGGTGGAACGCTTTCTGATGAGCAGGGAGCAGAAACTAATTTTGTGTCTGAGTATGGAGCAGATTATTTTGGAAGGCTCTATAAAACATGTAATGTTCCTGGAGGACATATCATCCTGCTAAATAAAGCGGGAACAAAGGAATATATGGAGGATATACGTGCGGCTTCAGAAGCGATGAAGGAATTTCCAGGCGGCTTCATGATCGGTGGCGGAGTAACCATCGAAAACGCTCAGGAGTATCTTAAGCTTGGGGCTTCTCATGTTATCGTAACTTCGTATGTATTCCGTGACGGGCTTATTGATTACAAGAGACTTGAAGGTCTTGTGGAAGAAATAGGCAAGGAACATCTGGTTCTTGATCTTTCCTGCAGAAGAAGGCTTAATTCAGCAGGAACCTATTCATATTACATAGTAACTGACAGATGGCAGAAATTTACGGATACCCATCTTAATCATAAAACACTTGATCTGCTCAGCAGGTTCTGCGATGAATACCTGATTCATGCGGTTGATGTTGAAGGAAAGAAATGTGGCGTCGACAAGGATCTTCTTAAGATGCTTGGAGAGTGGAAGGGCACTGCGCCTATCACCTATGCAGGTGGTGTATCAAGCTTCGAGGATATGGATCTGATCCGTGAGTTAGGTCAGGGCAAGGTTGATGTCACAGTTGGAAGTGCACTTTCCATCTTTGGTGGTGACATGGACTTCCAGGAGGTTGTTAATTACAGCAAATAGGAGTGTAGTATGAAGAGGTTTAAAAAATATGTTGCATCAGTTGTGGCAATGATGATGTGTGCATCTATGGCTGCCTGTGGAGGCACTGAGCCAGATGAACATCCACTTGATGGTGATGGGTATGACAATACTCAGAGTACAACTGAGGCTGGAGACAGCACCAGCACAGATAGTTCTAGTACTGATGCAGTAGAAGTGGCATCTAGTTCACTTAAAGGAACCGGACCAGCAACTAAGGAGGATGCCTTTAATTCAGAGGGCGGAAATGACTCTGCTCAGTTAAAGGATGGAGATGTGCTGGTTGATATTAACTTCGATGATAACGATGTTGATGGCTTCATGTCCTATACAAATGGCGGTACATTTGACCTGAAAAATGAGGATGGCCAGCTTGTAGCGACAATAAAGAACTGTGGTGGACTTGACTACGCAAACCAGATCTACTGGGATGGATTTGGGCTTAGCGAGCACTGCGTTTATACATATAGCTTCGATATCTCCTGTGATATTGAACGTAAGGTGGAGTATCGTCTCCAGATAAATGGCGGCGATTACCATGCATATCAGGGTGAAAAGATAGATGTTGGCCCTGATGTTACAAACTTCTCCGTGGATTTTGAGATGACTGAGGAATCTGATCCTGCACCACGTATTGTTTTCAACATGGGTAAGATGGAGGATATGTCATCAGATCCTGGAGAGCATAAGATAACGATCGATAATATCAAACTTCAGGTTAAGGATGCTTCTAACGCAATTGAGGTATCAGCTCTTCCAACCTATGTGAATGTAGCTGTTAATCAGATGGGTTATAAGCCAGACGATAAGAAGTTTGCAGTTGTAAAGACAGATACTACTGGTGATGAGGAGTTCATAGTTTGCGATGCATCAACAAATGAGACTGTTTATGCGGGTAAGCTGGGGGATCCGATTCATGATTATGGCGCAGATATAGAAACAAGACAGGCTGACTTCTCAGCCCTCACTGAGGAAGGCGAGTACTATGTCTATACTGAAGAAGGCGCCAGCTATACATTTGGAATCTATGACAATCCATATACAGATATTTACCGAGACACCGTGCTCATGCTTTACAGACAGAGATGCGGTATAGCTCTTGAGAATAATGGAGTCTTTGATCATCCTGAGTGTCACACAAGCGAAGCTGTTATATATGGCGACGAAAGTGGCAAGAAGGTGGATGCAAGCGGCGGCTGGCATGATGCTGGTGACTATGGAAGATACACTGTATCAACAGCCAAGACAATAGCAGACCTTCTGAACAGCTATCAGGACTTCGGAGTAGAGGACGATAATCTGGGTATTCCAGAGAGTGGAAATGGCATCCCTGATCTACTTGACGAAGCACGTGTGGGTCTTGACTGGATGCTGAAGATGCAAGACCCTGAAACAGGTGGTGTTTATCACAAGGTAACCTGTGCGGTATTCCCTGAGACAGTTGCTCCAGAGGAGGAGACAGATGAATTGATCCTTGCTCCTATCTCTGTAACAGCAACAGCAGATTTTGCTGCATGTCTTGCAAAAGCAAGCGTAATGTATAAAGACATAGATGCAGATTTCAGTGCCGAGGCACTTGCTGCAGCTGAAAAGGCGTGGGATTATATATCCGGTCTTGAATCCTTTAAGGGCTTCAAGAACCCTAAGGAGATCGTTACTGGAGAATATTCAGATGACAAGACTCTGGATGAGAGATACTGGGCAGCAGTAGAACTTTATCTCGCTGGTTACGAAGATACAAAAGACTTCATAACAAAGACAGATGCAAATGATATAAATGAAAATCTTGGTTGGGCAGACGTAGGTCTATATGCAAATTACGACCTGGCACTTTCAGATGATGCAGAGCTTGCTGCAAAAGGTAAAGAGCAGATCGTGACATTTGCTGACGAATTAGTTGCTCAGTCAAAGAAGACAGGTTACTTCCTTGGTTTTGGAAGCAACTTCTTCTGGGGAAGTAACATGAATGTTGCTAACCAAGGCGAGATTCTCTATATGGCTCAGAAGGTAACAGGAGATGCAACCTACGGTGAGTTGGCAAAGCATCAGCTGGATTATCTTCTTGGTACTAATGCCATGGGATATTGCTTCGTAACAGGTTACGGAACATTCTCTCCTGAGAATCCTCATCATAGACCATCACAGGTTGCCGGACAGGCAGTCAGTGGAATGCTTGTTGGTGGACCTAATAAGAATCTTGAGGATCCATATGCTATAGCAGTGCTCACTGAGGAAAGCCCAGCTACCAGCTATGTGGATAACGTACAGAGCTACTCAACTAATGAGGTGGCTATATATTGGAACTCACCACTTATCTATCTTCTTGCAGCAGAGCAGTAGGTAGAATCATAAAAATGCAACATGGAAATAACGAGATGGACAGCGAAACAGTAGTAGAAAAAACAGAAAAGTCAGAAGACCGTGAAAAAGACGGCAACGTATTTAGCAGATTCTGGAGTCGTAACTGGTCGTGGATCATATCCACGACCGTTACGGCTGTATTTATGATAGTAATCATGAAGATTCTAAAAGTTGCCCCATTTGGTACATACGGATTTACTCTTGTAGATAGTATTCATCAGTATGTGCCATTTTTTAGTGATTATCAGGAAAAGCTGAAGACAGGGGGCAATCTTTTCTATACCTGGGATGTTGGAATGGGACAAAATTTTCAGTCTCTCCTTCTTTACTATATGGCATCCCCACTTAATCTGATAGTAGCCCTTGTATCCCGAAGACATATCATGACAGTAATGTCATGCCTTATATCACTCAAGATGGCTATATCATCAGGCTGTTTTAGCTTCTTCCTTTCTAGAAGAAGAGGGAAAGCTACTAACAATATGATGATAGTAGCGCTGGGTATAGCCTATGGTCTGAATAATTACATGTGTGGTTATCTCTGGAATCTTATGTGGCTGGATTCCATAATGGTACTGCCACTGATCATACTTGGTTACGAAAGACTGATCAAAAAACAGGATCCAAGGATATATATCCTGGCACTGTTCTATAGTCTTTATTGCAACTACTACATCTCATTTATCATATGTATATTCCTGGTTCTTTGGTTCCTTACAAATGGCCATAGCAATCCAAAGAAATTCTTCTTTGATGGTCTTAGATTTGCTGGGGCATCGCTACTTGCAGCAGCAATGTCGGGACTGTCTCTCCTGGTTTCATATCTTGGAATTATGAAGACTGCTTCTGCTGGAGCGGGATTCCCACAGTGGAACTGGTACCAGAATTTCTTTGAACTTGTAAAGAACCAGTTCTTCTTAACAAAGCCAATAAACATGAACACATTTGATGGTCCTGCAAATCTGTATTGCGGAACCCTTACCATAGTAATGCTGTTCATTTATGTTTTCTCTAACAAGATCAATAAATGGGAGAAGATAGGACGAATAGTTCTTCTTACTATCTTCCTTGTCAGCATGAATCAGGAGCTTCTGAACTTTATCTGGCATGGATTCCACAATCAGTATGGAATACCAAACCGCTTCTCATTCCTATATATCTTTACGCTTTTGCTTATCTGCTACGACATGACAGTTAAGCTTAGAAAGACACATATGGTGTCAATTATTATAGGAGTAGCTCTTTCGATAGCATTTCTCTTTACCTGCTACTTTACAGTTGGTTTTGATGAGATCAAATCAGTTAATTATTTTATGGCGGCATCAGTATTCCTGATGGTTATGTACGGAATTCTGCTGGTTTTGAGGAGAAGAAACTTCATACCAATTAAGATCAATACAATCTTCCTTGGACTTCTGCTCCTGCTGGAGCTGATCACTAATGCGGCAGTTGGCCTTACATCAAGAACTCCTGCCAGCGGTGAATATTATCTTCAGTACACAGAGGATATGGAGGAGGCTACGGCGAAGATCAAGGAACAGGCGAACGCCAAAGGTCTTACCTTCTATCGTGAGGAAGTGGTTAATCCAATCCTTCTGGACGAGAACACTTATAACAACATGAAGAGTATCGGTACCTTCTGTTCTACAGTCAGAGGTGACATGGTTCAGGTGATGTCTTACATGGGCTTCTATACAGGAGCTAATGAGTTCATCTACATGGGTGCGACTCCGGTGACTAACGATATCTTCGGTGTCAGATATATCTATGTGAGAAACAACGACTACTTCCCAGAGTCAGATGATCTTGTACCTGTACTTACCACAGATGATATGGTGGTTTATGAAAACACTACCGCCATGCCGATCGCATTTGCCGTTAACTCGGATGTGGAAACCCTGTGGGCATATGAAAACTATAACTGCGCAGCTGTGCTGAACAACTTTGCACAGTGTGCAACAAACGAGAGAAGTGACATCTTCCGGACCATCTATCCTGTAATAGGAGTTTCTGGGGATAAGTGCGATGTAAACTTTGATTCAGAGAATCCCACCATTATAGGTTTTAGTAACGCAAATGAATCTGATATGGCAGTAAATGCAAGCTTCGAAGTACACGAAGAAGGAAGATACTTTGTAAATATCAGAGCGAACTATATAAATGAGATCACCTACTCGGTTAATGGCGAAGAGAGGGCTTCTGACAGATACCAGACTCAGATGTTTGATCTTGGCGAACTGAATGAGGGAGATGTTGTTCATCTGAAACTCTCCTTTGGAAGCAGTCATGCTAACGATGGAACTATTAGCTTCTACACATCGCTGCTGAATAAGAATGAGCTTACAACCTTTAGGGCGAATCTTATAACAAGACAGATGGTAGTAGAAGAATTAAGAGATGGATATCTAAAAGGACACATCACTCTTGATGATAATCAGCTGATCTACATGTCCGTTCCTTATGATGAAGGTTGGACTGTATATCTTGATGGACAAAGGGTCGAACCTGTGAAGATCGCTGACTCATTTTTAGGCATAAAAGCAGGAGCGGGACAGCATACAGTGGAAATGAAATATGTGCCAGAGGGCTTCCGACCAGGACTTGTTCTCAGCATCATTGGCTGGCTCGGATTTATCGCTTTATGCATATATATATCATTGAAAAAAAGAACAAAAAAAAGTATAATCAAATAAGGTGTGACAAGCAGGGGTTAGGTTATTAGTGAAGTGGTATATAAGTCTTGTTACATAAAAGAATAATGAGGTGTCTACATGGAAAAACTAAGAAAAATGGAGCCAAAAAAGCTTGCGCTTATCACTGCATTTCTCGTAGCAGTAGTAGGTGTTGCAGGAGTCTTTCTTTCATCGGGTAACATGCTTGTGATTGCTATCATTGCGGTAGTACTTCAGGCAGCGATAGTATTCTTCGTTCTATGTACTGGATCTGAGCAGGCAGTGGAGAAAACCCAGAGCGATAAGTACAGAAAGCTCTTTAAGAATCTTCCTATCGGATTTGCTCAGGCAAAGATCATAAGCGATCCTGCTGGTGATGTAATCGGCTATCAGCTAGAAGATGCAAACCATACATTTGGTTCATACTTTAGTCTTGATAGAGAAGAGTTCGTCGGAAAGGTTCTTGGCGACAGTCATATAGAAGTTCTTCAGGATATCAATGCTTGGTTCAAAGCTTACAACACTTCCGGTACAAAGGAAGGCGACCTTATGGACGTTGAGATAACTATGGAGAAGCTTGGAAAAGTCTTCAACACAGTTATGTACAAGTCTGAGGCTGACTACATCAATATGGTAGTTATTGATGTAACAGAGCAGAAGGAGACAGAGGCTAAGCTGTCAAAGGCTATCACAGATGCAAATGCTGCTTACAAGACACAGGCAGAGTTCCTTGCAAACATGAGCCACGAGATCCGTACACCTATCAACGGAATCCTCGGTATGATTCAGCTTACACTTATGGCTGATGATCTTCAGGCTGATTATAGAGACAACCTTATTACAGCTAAGAATTGTGCAGACAACCTGCTTCGTCTTATCAACGATATCCTTGATATCAGTAAGCTTGAAGCTGGTAAGTACAAGATCAAAGAAGAAATCTGTGACATCAAGAGTGCTATCGAAGAAACGGTTGCAGCACATGTTCCATCAGCAGATGGAAAGAACATCTCACTTGATCTTTCCTTCGGTAACAACATGCCTAAGCTGGTTCGTGCAGATGGACAGCGTATCCAGCAGGTACTTAACTGTATGCTTTCAAATGCTATCAAGTTCACTTCAGATGGTGGCGTAAGAGTTAAGATCGCAGCCCTTGATGATTCAGCTGATACAATAAGACTTAGAATCGCAGTTGCCGATACAGGTATCGGTATCTCGGATTCAGATATGAGTAAGCTCTTCGTGAGATTCTCACAGGTAGATGGTTCAGATACAAGAAAGTACGGTGGTTCAGGACTTGGACTTGTTATCTCTAAGCAGATTACAGAGTTGATGAATGGTACTATCTCAGTAC
>R24__coassemble_399_pt1 | contig 29882 bp, 25 predicted proteins | sample R24__metabat2_high_PE_052 | metagenome-assembled genome bin R24 | reverse complement strand
TCTCTCTTTTATGTGTTTTTATGGTGGGCACCCCATTTCCCCAAAAGAGCCTTGTCTTCCACCAAAGACAGGCTTTTTTATTTTTGGGGCTTATGTCTGATAAATACTTAGTTTCCCTTGCATTTATAATTGAATATGGTGTATATATAGTATCGCATAAATGCGCTATTTTAGAGATAAATAGAGGTTTAAAAACTTATCATGACATATAAGGAGTTTTTCTATTCGGAATACCTGCTTCAATGTTTTCTTGAGTTTCTGTCGTATGTGGCAGAGGCTTTTTCTATGTTGAATATTATTCTTATATCAACCTGTTTTCTAGGGTCAGATGCAAAGATAAAAAAGAAGACATTTATATTCCCTGTGATCATTTCACTGCTTGGAATTGTAAGTGGATTGGGAAGGTTCATTATTGGATGGAGAGAGCTGGCGAGCCATGCAAATGATATATATACGGCGGTTCCTCTATCTGAAAATGTCACATCACTGATTGCTATTGTAACTTATGCATTTATTATTATTATGACTATACTTGTAGCATGGTCTGTATATGATAAAAAAAGAATACTTAAATGTTTGGGAACAGTTATTGCTCTTATACTTACAGAATCATATATTCAGTTTATATTGACTGATTCGTATGCTTTCATAACAGGCGAAATAAAACTGGTCTATGATTCTTATGATTATGCTATTACGTATACACCATTCCATACATTCTATATGGTGTCTTATACTGCAGTTCAGTTTATTCTTTTTTCTACATTATATTTTGGATTATATAAAAAGCAGAGATTTATATATATTGCATGGCGTTACAGACTTGTCTTTGTATTCTGGGTACTTCTCATGGCGTTTGTACCAGTACCACTTATTGATTCAACAACAAATATGAGTCTGGAAGTGAGATACATGGAGTTAACCTTTGGAGTTGCGCTTGTATTACTTGGACTTGTAATTCCATTTATCATTGCCATGCTGGTATCCAGGGGAAATGCTATCGAAAAGACTAAGATTCAGGAAAAATATATCGAAGCAGAACTGGAGTATATTAATCAGTATAAGAAGAAGCAGAATGAAACCAAGGCATTCAGACATGATATAATCAACAACCTGTCTCTTCTGGATGCAATGCTTAAGGATGGAAAGACTGATGATGCAAAGGATCATCTGGATGAACTTCTTGGTGCTGTTAAGGAAATGTCTCCGAAATATGTTACAGGGGATGAGATGCTTGACTGTATCGTCGGTATGAAGGCATCCAGTATGGATGAGAAGGGTATTCCAGCAGATCAGCTTTTCGAAGGAGTAGGACGTAAGACCTCCAAGAAGGATAAGAACCTTCATGGATTTGGAACCCAGAACATGATGAGTTCTCTTGAAAAATATGAAGGAATGCTTAAAGCAAACGAAGAGGATAACGTGTTTACACTTTCAATCCTCATCCCTAGGTAAGAAGAAAGAGGCTGCCATTGGCAGCCCCTTTCTTCTTTAATTATGGTATAATCAAGAATGCGTGAATGAGGATAGAATATGAATGATATAGATAATGCATTGAAAAACCGAATATTAGAACTTGCTGAGAGAGCATATAGTGAGAATAGATTCATGTTCACAGACTTTCTCGATATGTCACAGCTTTCTGTTTTTTACTCTGTTCAACGGGATGTAGATTATGTAGGCACTCTCGTTTCTGGAGGAACGGAAGGGTGCGAGAGGTGCATGGTGAGATTTGGTTCTTTGGATCTTTTCGGTTATGACGAGCTATTTCCTATCACTCTCCTTCATATTACTCCGGTTCAGAAGAAGTTTTCTGATCCGCTGACTCATCGTGACTTTCTGGGATCTGTTATAGGTCTTGGCTTGGAGAGAACGAAGCTTGGAGATATAATAGTTAGAGATAATGAGGGCTATATCTTTGTGGCAAGTAGTATCGGTGATTATATAGTAGAGAACCTGGGCAAGGTAAAGCATACAATAGTAAGGGTAAATGTATGTGATGATATTCCGGCGGAGATAGCTCCAGTATTTAAAGAGGAAAGTGTTATCGTAAGCAGTAACAGGCTGGATGCGATCATCGCAAGAGTTTATAAGCTGTCCAGAGATCTGGCGGTTCGCTTCATATCCGAAGGAAAGGTCTTTGTTTCAGGAAGGCAGATGACTGAGAACGCAAAGCAGCTGAAGCCAGGCGACACTGTATCTGTCAGGGGAAAGGGTAAGTTTATCTTTGAAAGTGAAGGTGGAACAACTAAAAAAGATAAGCTATATATAAATATTAAACTATATGTTTAACACACATTTAAAAGTATTGAAAGGGGAGAAAATGGAAGAGAAAAATCAGGAGTTAGAAAAACGAATTGAGTATCTCGAGGAAAATGTTATCAAAGATGATATTGATGATCGAGGTATCACCACTGGCATCCCAGCTATGACTAAGAAGGATTATGTAGTTACAGGTATCTTTGCAGCTATATGCCTGATTCTTGTTATCATAGGGGGATGGGTATAATGAATAAGGTTGAAAAGGCTATAGAGCAGGAGGTGTACTTTGGTACATATCCAGTTCTTCCTAAAGAAAGAAAATATGGCTTTATAGATGCTCTTCTGGTTCTATCAGGATACTGTATAGCAACCTGGAGCTACACTCAGGGTTCATATCTTGCAACTCTGGTCAATTTCAAACAGCTGCTTATCGGAGCATTTTTTGCTGCTCTGTTTATGCTTCTTATTTATCAGCTTCCGGTTATTCTTTCCGTAAGATATGGAATAGATATCTGGATCTGGCTGAGAAGCGTCTTTGGATTTAAGGGTGTAAATGTAGTAACCATCCTTATTATCCTCGTAAATTTCCCTTGGTACGCAGTGTGCTGTGAGCTTTTTGCAGACTCTATGGAGAATCTGCTGGGACTATTCGGTATAGGCCTATTCCCAGGAGGCCACCTGGCGCTTAGTATATCCTGCGTTGTGCTTGGTACATTTATCGCCTACAGAGGTATCGGTAGTATCACATGGACTACACGAATTCTTGTGCCACTCCTTCTTCTGGTAGGTGTTGTAGTTGTTATCGTTGGATTTACATCAGTTCCAATAGACGTTATCTGGAACTATAAGCCAGAGCTCAGTGGTGATGTAAGCGAAACAACTAATTATATTCTTTCTATAGAGGCAAACTTCGCCTTCGTTATTACTCTTGTGGGCGGTATGGCTGAGGTTCCTAGACTTTGTAAGTCTGAACGCAGCGGTTTCTATGCAGGCGTTCTTGGACAGGGACTTGCAGGTTCCTTCTTCGTAGTTGTTGGAGCGGTTATGGCTATTGCTATGCATCATGTTACAGGTCAAATGGTAGACGATCCGACAATGATGCTGGCAACTCTTTCTGCTCCTATCCTTGGACTGTCCTCACTGCTTTTAGTTGCATTTGCAAATATTGGAACTCAGGCAGTTGGTTCATATATCTATGGAGTAATGCTTAAGTCCACATTTCCTAAGGTATCCTATAGAGTACTGGTTCTTATCCTGGGGGCTTATGTGACAGCTCTTTGTGTATGGGGTAAGATCACTGAATACTTCGGAAGCTTCCTTACAATCGGCGCTCTGGTTTATGCACCTCTTGCTGCACTTCTATGTGTGGATTTCTTCCTGGTAAGAAAACAGAAGCTGGATCTGAGGAGTGCATTCGGTATAGAAGGACACCATTCCTACGACTATACCCATGGCTTTAATATAGTTGGGCTGGTATGTCTTGCATTTGGTTTTGTTCTTTCGTTAGTAATATATAATCCAATCAAGGGAATAGTTCATGTTCCAGCACTTTTCGTACTGACTCCAACAGGATGTTCTTTTCTGGCTACAGGTATTTTGTACTTCCTGCTTTGTAAGTTGGCACCGATCAGACGATATGTGCGAAAGGATGCGTACGTTATTCCGGATAAGAAGCCATTTGACCGTGATAAGGTACCTCCAAAACAGAATTTTTTTCTCTTTCCCCTGATGCTCCTGATCTGCAAGGTGATAACAGCAAAGAATAAGCTTACAATCGATAAGCACAACATGGAAGGAATCAAGCCTCCATATCTGGTGCTTGGAACACATCATTCCTTTACAGATTTCTATGTAACTCCGCTTTGTCTTTCACCACATAGAGCGAATTACATATCCGAGTTAGAGGGGTTCGAAAATTTTGGTGAATGGATATATAGACAGACCGGTTGTCTTGGAACCAGAAAGTTTATTAATGATCAGGCTCTGATAAGAAACATAAGAAATGTTATAAAACGTAAGGGCATAATGGTCATCTATCCGGAAGCGAGATACGCAAATGTAGGTACTCCTTCAGAGCTTCCACTTTCAGTGGCAAAGCTGGTGAGACTTCTCAAAGTACCTGTGGTAGTTGTAAATATGCAGGGTAATTATCTCTTGTCTCCAATCTGGAATCTTAAAGAGAGAAAGTCGGTAAAGCTTCACACAGACGTTACCTGTGTTCTCAGCGCTGAAGAGGCAAAGAACCTCAGCATTCAGGAGATTCATAAGAAACTGGTGGAAAGCCTTGATTATGATGAATATAGATTTCAGCGTGAGAATAACATGGTGATCGCGGACGACTTCAGAGCTGAAGGGCTTCACATGCCACTTTATCAGTGCATCTGCTGCAAGAAGGAATTCAAGATGATCACAGCTGGTGCTGAAATCAAATGTGATTCCTGCGGAGCCACCTTCGAAATGGACGAGCTGGGTACCCTCCACAAAAAGAGTGGCGGTACTTTACCTATTAGTTCTGAGAGTCCTGAAAAAGATACCCTGTATATTCCAGAGTGGTACGATTGGGAAAGACAGTGCGTTAATGATGAGATCGACGCCGGGGAATATCTCTTAGATACCCGCGTAAAGATAGAAGCACTGCCGAATTCATTTAACTTTGTTGACTGCGGCGAAGGAAGACTGGTTCATAACTTGAATGGTTTTGATCTTACATTCTATAACTACAGAACTGATAAGACGGAGACACTTCATTTTGCACCTAAATCAACTATATCGATTCATACTGAGTATGATTACAGGGGCAAGGGACAGTGCGTTACTCTATCCACAATGGATGATACCTTCTTTATATATCCATTAGAGGATGGATTCAATGCAACGAAGATACAATTTGCAACAGAATATCTTGCAAAGAAATAATGCACAGTGTATAATGCACTCTGTTAATAAAAAAGGGGAGCTGAGCGAGATTCGGCTGAGAACAAACTGTATGGTCTGGACCCATTACCTGATTTGGATAATGCCAACGTAGGGATCATAGTCGTGTATTAAGCAGATATGTCCGGTTGGATGTATCTGCTTTTTTTAACGAAAAACTGCTGGGCAAGATTCCAAGAAACCAACATAGAAAGGAAGAAAAATATGTTAGGAAAGTATTTGGAAAATGTTAGAAAGAATAGTCCGTTAGTTCACAACATTACAAATTATGTGACTGTAAATGATGTGGCAAATGTACTGCTGGCTTCAGGAGGCAGCCCAATAATGTCTGATGAGCCAGATGATGTTGAAGACATTACAGCAATCTGTGGCGGACTTAATATCAATATTGGAACACTTAATAAGAATTCTATAGAAGGAATGTTTAAGGCGGGAAGAAAGGCTGCAGAGCTTGGTCATGTACTTCTTCTTGATCCAGTTGGTGCAGGTGCATCAGCCCTTCGTACAGATACAGCTGTAAAGCTTATGGATGAGATTAAGTTCTCATGTATCAGAGGTAATATTTCAGAGATAAAGACACTTGCACTTGGAAGTGGAACTACAAAGGGAGTAGATGCTGACGTGGCTGATGCAGTTACTGATGAGACTCTTGATAGTGCTGTGAAGTTTGTAAAGGATTTTGCAAAGAAGGCAGGCGCAGTGGTTGCCATTACTGGTGCTATTGATCTTGTAAGTGATGGAGATAGATGCTTCGTGATCAGAAATGGTCGTCCAGAGATGGGCAAGATAACAGGAACAGGTTGTCAGCTTTCAGGACTTACGACAGCATTTCTTGTTGCAAATCCAGATAACCTTCTTGAGGCAGCAGCAGCGGCTGTTTGTACTATGGGACTTGCTGGAGAGATTGGCTGGTCATATATGCAGGAGGGTGATGGTAATTCTACTTACCGCAACCGTATTATTGATGCAATCTACAACATGGATGCAGAGACACTTGATAAAGGAGCAAAGTATGAGATTCGATAAAAAGGATTTACTTTTATATGCGGTTACAGACCGCCATTGGTTAGATGGAAGAACCCTTTATGAGGTTGTTAAGGAAAGTCTTGATGGAGGCGCAACCTTTATCCAGCTTAGAGAAAAGGAACTGGATAATGAGCATTTCCTTGAAGAAGCTAAACAGCTGAAGGAGCTGTGCGCGGAGTATAAGGTTCCATTTGTGATCAATGACAATGTTGATATAGCTATTGCTATGGATGCTGATGGAGTTCATGTAGGACAGAGTGATATGGAAACCGGCGATGTTCGTGCAAAGCTTGGAACGGATAAAATCATTGGTGTTTCTGCGCATACTGTGGAACAGGCAATCCTGGCAGAGAAGAGAGGCGCTGACTATCTTGGAGTTGGAGCGGTATTCCCAACAGGTTCTAAGGATGATGCTGATGATGTATCCCATGAGACACTGAAGGCAATATGCGAGGCAGTTAATATCCCAGTAATAGCTATTGGAGGAATAACTGTTGATAACACTCCTCAGCTTGCAGGTACAGGTATCTGTGGTATTGCAGTAATAAGTGCGATCTATGCGCAGCCAGATATCGTAGCAGCTACTAAGGAGCTTAAGAGAGTAACCAGTGAGATGGTAGAAGCGTAATGATAAAAGGTATTATTTTTGATATTGATGGCGTAATCCTTGATTCCATGGGTATATGGAATGATCTGGGAGCCAGATACCTACTCAGTATCGGGAAAGAGCCTGAGGAAGGGCTGAATACTGTCCTTTTCTCCATGAGTATGGAGCAGGGGGCTGAGTATCTGAAGAAGCATTATAAGATTAGGAAATCCACTGCTGCTATCCTTGAGGGGATAAGACAGATGCTGGAAAGCTTTTACTTTAATGAGGTTTTAGCAAAGCCTGGAGCAAAGGAACTTATGGAGTTCTTTAAGTCCAGAGGTATTAGAATGACAGTTGCAACCTCCAGCCCAAGAATGCATGTGGAGAAGGCTCTCAGTCGAAATGGAATCTATTCATATATCGAAGCACTATATACTACCAGTGAGATAGGGGTAAGTAAGCATTCCCCAGATATTTTCTATAAAGCAGCGGAGTATATGACATTTGACGCTCACGAGGTAGTAGTCTTTGAGGATTCATTATATGCTCTTGAAACTGCTAAAAAGGCAGGATTCAAAACGGTTGGGGTATATGATAAGGAAGGCGAGACAGATCAGGACGGTGTAAAGACGACCAGTGATCTGTACGTTCTGGGACTGGATGAGGTCATCACCAGATGGGAAGAACTAGATAAATAAACATATTGGTGTATGTTTTAAAAAGCGACAGATTGGGGGCACCACCTTCTGCCGCTATACAAAAGTGCTGTAAGAAATATGTATGAAAGGTAGGTAATTAATATGAACACAGCATTAACCATTGCTGGAAGCGATTCTAGTGGAGGCGCCGGTATACAAGCAGATCTTAAAACCATGACTGCAAATGGAGTCTATGGAATGAGTGCGATTACTGCACTAACTGCCCAAAATACTACCGGTGTAACAGGAATAATGGATGTAACACCAGAGTTTCTTGAGAAGCAGATAGATGCAATATTCACTGACATTTTCCCAGATGCCATTAAGACAGGCATGGTTTCTTCAAGTGAACTGATACATGTTATAGCCGACAAATTAAAGCAGTATAATGCATCAAATATCGTTGTGGATCCTGTAATGGTAGCAACAAGTGGAGCAAAGCTTATAAGTGACGATGCAATTGAAACACTTAAGGAGTGCCTGCTTCCGCTGGCAACAGTGATCACCCCAAATATTCCTGAGGCAGAGGTCCTTTCTGATATGAAGATTGAATCAGAGGAAGATATGGAGAAGGCTGCAAAGCTGATCTTTGAAAAGTTTGGATGTGCCGTTCTCTGCAAGGGTGGACATCAGGTAAATGATGCAAATGATCTTCTGTACAGTGCTGATGGTCCAGTGTGGTTCAAAGGGAAAAGAATTGATAATCCTAACACCCACGGAACAGGATGTACACTTTCAAGTGCTATTGCTTCAAATCTTGCAAAGGGCGAGTCTCTTGAAAATTCAGTTAAGAATGCAAAGGATTATATATCTGGAGCTCTGGCTGCAATGCTAGATCTTGGAAAAGGCAGTGGCCCACTTGCACACAACTATAAGTTTTTATAAGAGAGGAAAATATAATGAGTAACGAAAAGCAGAAATTTGACGGTTATGCAAATAAGTATGATGAATGGTTTATGGTAAATGATAACCTTTTTACAAGTGAGCTTAGACTTTATAAGAAGGTTCTTGGTGATATCAGTGGAAAGAAGCTTCTTTCCGTAGGCTGCGGAAGTGGTCTTTTTGAAAGCTACATAGATTCATCCAACATTGAAGGTATTGAGCCTTCAAAGGATATGGGTGAGATCGCTGAGAAGCGTGGTATCAACATTATCAAGTATGGTCTTATCGAGGATGTAGACCTTCCAGACGAGACATATGACATTATTTATTTCAACGGAAGCTCAAGCTATATGGAAGATCTTACTTCTGTATATGAGAAGAGTCTTAAAGCAGTTAAGAAGGGCGGAAAGCTGATCCTTCTGGACGTTCCAAAGGAGAGTGCATTTGGCTTTATGTATCTTCTTGGAAAGAGCCTTAACACATATGATCATGAGTATCTCGAGGGCGCTATGCCATCCCTTCCATATCCACTTGCACTTGCATCATCAGGTGTATGGCATTCAACTGAAGAAAAGATAGAAGTATTAAAGAATCTTGGAGTTGAGAAGTTCTCCTTCTATCAGACTCTTGTAAAGAATCCTATGTACACAAATGAGGAGCCAGAAGAGGTAATCGAAGGCTATAAGAGCGGCGGATATGTTGCTATCATTGCTGAAAAGCAGTAGGGGGATAATGATATGAATATTACTGACAGATTATATCTTGCGGCAGAGATTAATTGGATAGAGTCGGCTGAGAAGCCATTTCCGCTTGAAATGGCTGAGGGAACTCTGGATGAAAGTCTGTTCAAGAATTACATGATACAGGATTATCTGTATCTCCAGGATTACATAGTTATCCTGAAGAAAATGCTGGAACTGTCAAATGATGAAGAGGTGGCTGCTTTTGTAAAGAATACTCTGGATGCAATCGAGTACGAGACATACAATGTGCATGCTGCAAACATGAAGGCGCTTGGAGTGACAGATGCGGATGTAGAATCCTGCGTTAGAACTCCTGTAATTCTGCGATATGTTGAATACATGAAGAAGCAGCTGGAAGAGGGAGGTCTTCTCTATGGACTTACTGCATTACTTCAGTGTTCATGGAATTATGCAATCCTGGGAGCAATCCTGACAGAAAGATATCCTGACATGATCGCAAAGAGCAAGTATAAGTCCTGGTTTGATGCATATACAAGTGATGAGTATGTGGAGGCAAATGAAAGCTGGATCGCTCTGGTAAATAAGCAGGCTGCGGACTTACCAGATGAAGAGGTAGAAAAACTCTGCGAGATATTTACAACCTGCGCAACATTTGAAAACCGTTTCTGGGACGCTCTATACGAGTATAAAGAAAACTAATATGACATGCACCATGTACTTTCTACATGGTGCATTTTTTTGTATACTGTGATATAAGTGTTATAAAATATATTTTGGAAGATAGATATGAAGAAACTTACATTGGGTATCCTTGCTCACGTTGATGCAGGTAAAACCACACTTACAGAAAGCATTCTCTATAATCTGGGAATGATAAGAAATGCAGGACGAGTAGATAATGGCGACGCATTTCTTGATACAGAAGCTCTGGAAAAGAAAAGAGGCGTTACTATCCTGTCAAAGCAGGCTCTCTGCAATGTGGACAAGGGAAATGATATCAACAAGAGCGAAGATGATCTAAGAGTCACAATAATAGATACTCCTGGTCATGCTGACTTTATAGGTGAGGCGGAGAGAGTACTTTCGGTGCTTGATCTGGCTCTTCTTTTAGTGAGTGGTCCTGATGGTGTGACACCATCCACCAAGCGTCTGGTAAGTATGCTGACGAATTATAAGGTTCCATATGTGGTATTCGTTAACAAGATGGATATGTGCGAACGCTTAAAGGAAGAACTTATATCAGAACTGACAGAAAAGATCAGTGAGGGATTTGTTCCATATGAGAGAATCTCAGAAAAAGAAGAAGAGATTGCGTCTCTTTCAGAAGAAACAATAGAAAAATATCTGGAGGAGGGTTCACTCACCAAAAAGGATTATGTAAACCTGCTGGCTTCCGGAAGATTTCATCCAGTTGTCTTTGGTTCTGCACTGAAAAACGAGAACGTAGATAAGCTTATCAGTGTGATCACAGAATATCTTCCTGATATAAAGTATAAGGATGCCTTCTCAGCCAAGATATTTAAGATTGGTTATGAGAATGGTCAGAAGCTTAGTTATGCCAAGATTACGGGCGGCAGTATTTCGGTAAGAAATGAAATCGCCGATGAAAGATTGGTCGGCGAAAAGATCAGTCAGATAAGGTGCTATAGCGGCGGAAAGTTTGATAGCCTGGATAAAGTAGAAGCCGGTGATATTGTTACATTTCTGGGACTGGATAATACATTTGCAGGTATGGGAATAGGAGACGAGTACGATGACGATACTCCTATATGTCAGCCAGTTCTTAGGTACGATCTGGTGCTTCCGCCAGATGTTCCTCTCAGAGTATTCCTTCCAAAGTTTCGGGAGCTATGTGCTGAGGATCCACTTCTTCAGCTTGAGATAACAAATGAGGATACAGCCAGTGTATCTGTAATGGGAGTCTTTCAGATGGAGATTCTGAAAGAACGTGTAAAAGAGCTTTATGATGTTAATATTGATTTCACCAAGGGAAGCTTTGTCTATAAGGAGACAATAGCCAGTCCTGTTATTGGTTATGGACATTTTGAACCACTTCGACATTATTCTGAGGTACAGATCCTTTTGGAACCTCTGCCTCGTGGCACAGGAATTGAAGTGGCAAGTGATCTGAGTGTAGACGATCTGGGCATTAACTGGCAGAAGACAATCCTTTCAACACTGTCTAATCATCTGCCTGTTGGAGTTCTTACAGGAGCTGCACTTACAGATATAAGATTTACCCTTATAGCAGGTAAGGCTCATCTTAAACATACAGACAGTCAGGATTTCCGTGAGTCTGTAAGGAGGGCTATAAGACAGGCACTGATGAAGACAGATAATCTGCTTCTGGAACCTATGTATGATTTTGGTATCACGCTACCAACAGAAAGTGTGGGACGTGTAATGACTGAAATATCTGACATGGGAGGAAGCGTGAGTCTCAGTGCAGATGGTACTCTGGTTGGAAATGCTCCTGCCAGATGTATAGCTGATTATCAGACGAAGCTTACTGAGTATACCTCAGGAGAAGGTTCTATAGAATTGAAGTTCGCTGGATACACAGATATGCCAGAATCCGTATCTGAGGGTGTGATCACTGAAAAAGGATATGATCCAGATTCTGATAAGGATAATCCTTCAGGCAGTATATTTATTGATCATGGAGCGGGATACTATGTTCCTTGGTTTGAGTGCGAAGAGTTGATGCATCTCGATTCTAAGGAGTCAGAGTATTTTGATACTGATAATGAGACAGATGATGAAAGAATTCTTCGTGAGGCTGAATCTCTTAGGCAGGCAGCTCTACGTTCTGAGAAGAATAAGTCTCATGAGAATAGAGACAGAGCTCTTGGAACTGATGAGATAGATGATATTTTAAGAAGTGCGACACATTCAAATGCAGGAAATGAAAACAGAAGAACTAAGCGCGTATATCTTAGTAAGAGTACAGTACAGGCAGAAAACAGACGGACGAGTTCTTCAAAGACTGTAACTAAAGTGGTTGATAAAAAGAAGTATCTCCTGGTGGATGGTTATAATATCATCCATGCATGGAAGGATCTTAAGGTACTTATAGAAAATACAAATGTATCGAAAGAACAGCAGTCTCTTGATCTGGAGGGGGCAAGATATAAGCTCCTTGATATGATGTCCGAATATAAAGCATTGAAGGGGACGGAAGTTATAGTTGTCTTCGATGCGTATAACGTGCGAGGCCATTTTACTGAGAAGATGGACTACCTTGGCGTACATGTTGTGTATACAAAAGAGGCTGAAACGGCTGACCAATATATAGCTCGTTTTACGGTAGAGAACTCTAAGAACCTTGATATTACAGTAGCTACATCTGATGGGCTGATACAGCTGATAATCAGGGGAGAAAACTCAAAGCTGTTATCGGCTGCCCAGCTGGAGAGCGATTACAAAGGACTTAAGGGACAATATGGGTTTTAAAAAATCCTTAAAAATATGTGTTGACAAACTTGGTTTATAGTTATAGACTAAAAGTGGTTTATAACTATAAACCATTCTGTCGTTAGTTACTATCGGTGCGCAACGGTAAAAGCTGATGCGGATGGAACTATAGGATATATGCTTGAATTTAGGAGATTAAGTGATGAAAGATTTATTATTATGTGAAAGCGAATTTAGGATGATGGATGTGATCTGGGACAGCGCCCCTATCGAATCAGGTAAGCTGGTCAAGCTCTGTGAGGAAAAGCTCTCCTGGAAAAAATCTACAACCTACACAATGCTTCGAAAACTTGTTGAAAAGGAACTGGTTGAGAATAATAACTCTGTAGTCACTGTTCTTGTGCCTCGTGAGCAGGTACAGGAATTTGAAAGTGAGCATTTAGTTAAAAAAAGTTTCGGTGGTTCCCTTCCTGCTTTTGTCAGTGCATTTTTAGGAAATGGCTCGATCAGCAAGGAAGAAGCAGAAAAACTCATCGAGCTTATTGGATCACATATTGAGGAATAATATATGGAAGTAGCTATAAAGTATTTATTAAATATGAGTCTTTATGGAAGTATAGCAATACTCGCGGTTATTCTTCTTAGATTCGTATTAAAAAGATTTCCAAAGAGATATACTATCCTTTTCTGGCTTGTTCCGGCAGTTAGGCTATTATGTCCAGTTAATTTCAACTCAATTATTAGTATACTCAATCTTAAGGTGGCTGGCACTCCTGCCAGTTCCAGTGCAGTATCGGGAACTGCCACAGAGTATGGTAAAGTGACAGTTGATCAGACATTGGTGGATTATGCTAATCAGATGAAGGAAAAGGCATGGGAAATCGGTGAAGCGAGAGGTCCAGCCAGCCATAGTATTGGCATTGAAACAGTATTATTCAGCATATGGATTGTTGGTCTTGCAGCATTGCTTATGTATGTGGTGCTTAAGACCATTAAACTATTGATTGTCCTTCGAAATACCAAGAGAGTAGAGGGCACATCATATATTGAATCCAATCTTATAGAAACACCTTTTGTGGTGGGCGTTATAAACCAGAGTATATGGCTTCCAACAGGACTCGATGATTCTGAGAAGAAGTATATACTGTTGCATGAAAAGATTCATTTAAAGAATCACGACAATATCACCAAGCTTTTGGGCATGTTTATAGTATGCGTGCACTGGTTTAATCCATTTGTCTGGATAGCCTACCGAATGATGTGCAGTGACCTGGAGATGAGATGTGATGAAGAGGTCATAAATCTTTTAGGAAATGAAATTAAGAAGAGCTACTGTACGTCAATTGTCTGCCGTGCTATGAAGCAGAAAAGATGCAGAGTTTTGCCATTAACATTCTTTACCCAAAAGTCCTTTGGTGGAATGGAGGTAAAGATGAGAATTAAAAATATGTTGAAGAATAAGGTTTCTTCAAAGGTGGTAGCTATTGCGGTTTCTGTTCTTGCTATTGGAGCAATTGCAGGCGTTTCATCGGCAGCTGTAAGAGCAAATGAAGTAGATGCTGCTGAACAGCCAGAAAAGACATCAAGTGTAAAGGTGGAAGATCAGGTAGAGCCTGATACACAGGCTCCTGAAGAAGCACCAGAAGAAGTTACAGAAGCCCCTGAGGAGGCACCAGAGGAGGTTATTGACCTAGAAGAAGTTGCTGAACCTGAAGAAGTCGCTGAACCTGAAGAGGCATCAGAGGGCGGACTTGATATTCCACTTGCTGAGACAGCTTCAACAGACGAGCATATGATAAATTTTGGTTATGAAGTATTTACAATTCCAGAGGATGCAGTTCTTTCAGATGAGTTTATGTTATTCAGTAAGAGCTTTAATTATAAGGATTATACAGTTCTTGCAAATGCAGTAAAGGAATATGAGGATAAGGGCTTTACAGTAACTGAGGAACCTGCAGAATTTATCGATCAGGACGGTAATATTCAGACAGGTAAAGAAATATATACTGTATATCTTAATGATATTGTAGAGAATGAAAAGATTTATTCAGGAAGTATAGCATTTAGAAGTTTGGATTTTGGTAAGCAATACTTTGATGAATCTGATTTTGATGGTGAAAAGTATGTACAGGAAATAAACATGGATGATGGTTTCAGAGTTTATAGATGCTACGATCCAACAACTTACCTGATGTATGATTTTGTCTACATGGATGGAAAATATGCTTCTTCAGATAATGGAGTAGAAGTAACAGAATAAGAGATGTTTTGACATTTATGGAATAAGTGTTATAATGTCCTTAACAAGATAGTCAGTGCGGTGAGTGCACTTCACCCGTTCTGGCGTTGTGTTATGAATTAAGAGAGCCGCTCGTTACTTGCCAGAGTCAGAGCGGCTTTTCTTATGTTCAAAATAAAGCTTAACAAGCTCAATAATTAGCCTTGCGGCTGAGATAGCTATAGTGATTACTTTATAATAGTCCATAAGCCTCATCCCCTTTCTATGAGCTCAGAACGGATGAGGAGCACGCCCACTGACTACCCAGTTAAGGGCGTTATTTTTTTATGGAACTATACTAACACTATATTGAGGAGTTGTCATTGAACTTGTAATTCAAAATCAGATTATCCATTTACGACAATATTTGTTCTGTTCACAACAGATTCCCAGTATTTATGCATTACTTGCGGTAATATTCAATCATCAAATAAATAAACAAGCAAATGCAAATAGATATTAAGGAAATGGAGGTTATTTCGATGACAAATAAAGCTACAGTAAAAAAGGATAAGAAAGATAATTCAAAGACATGTATGATCTTATGGTTTGCAGGAGCGTTCATCTGGCTCCTTTCTGCAGGAATCAGCCTTTATGGAACTGCATCAGGATATGGATTTAACGGATTTGTGATTACTCAGATAGGAATGGCGATTTTCTCAATTGGTCTGGGAATTGATAATCTGGTTAAATATAGAAAAAATAGCAAGTAGTGTTGTAATTTTATAAATTACAGCTTATTTCTCCCCAATACCACCGAGAGTACTCGGTGGTATATTTTTTTATATAATCTTGACATTCCACACCAAAAGTATATAATTCGCTTTTGGTGTGTTTTTTTATTATATAGAATGCGAGGTAGTAGGTTTTGGAAGCCACTAAAAAGCTTGTAGAAATATTCAAGAAGGATTCTATCCTTATAATATCAGGAGTACTTGCTTTTATTTCATGCTTTTTCGTTAAGCCTGATTCAGGATATATTGGTTATATTAACTTTAGGGTTCTTGCAATTCTTTTTTCACTGATGCTGGTTGTCAGTGCCTATATTCGAATTGGAACCTTTGATTTCTTTACTAATAAGCTTCTTGGAAAAATACATTCAGAAAAGTATATATCTTTGTTTCTTGTGATCTTATCATTCTTTATGAGCATGCTGCTCACAAATGATGTTACTCTTGTAACCCTGGTTCCATTCGCGCTAAATGTATTAAAAGCGTTTAAGGATAGAAGAAGAACCATGTATACACTGATACTTATGACGGTATCAGCAAATCTTGGAAGCATGCTGACACCTATTGGAAATCCTCAGAATCTCTATCTTTATACGGAATATCATATATCGCTTGTAGATTTTGTTAAGCTGATGCTTCCATATAGCGCTGTATCACTGATGCTTCTCGTAATAAGCGTTCTGATACTAAATAAGACTGATAAGACAGTAGATACAGCAGTGACAGAAGAAGTATCTGCACCAAAGATAGGACCGCTTGTTGTATATACGGCACTTTTTGCTGTATGTCTTCTTACGGTATCCAATATAATAAACTTCGGTATCATGCTTGGAGTAGTAGCACTGGTTGTTCTGATCTTTGATAGAAAAGCCTTTGTAGGTATCGATTATGGACTTCTCTTTACATTTATATTCTTCTTTGTTCTGATAGGAAATCTAGGAAGAATTGATATTATTCATGACACCTTGTCTCGTGTAATAGAGAAAAATGTTACTCTCACCGCTGTGCTTGCTTCGCAGTTCATAAGCAATGTTCCGGCAGCTATGCTCCTTTCTGCATTTACCCAGAAGGGACCATCACTTCTTATTGGTACGAACCTTGGTGGACTTGGAACACTGATCGCAAGTATGGCAAGTCTTATCACTTATAAGTTTTACAATAAGGGTAAGAAGGAAGGAGAGCATTATCTTCTGGCATTTACAGTTATCAATATCATTTTCCTATGTTTACTGGTGGCGCTTTATATTGTTCTTCCGAATAACATATAATATAGCTTGATTCTATTTACATAGATTATCTAATTCTGTTTTCTTATTAATTATTTCAGTGATTAGTTCTGAATAGTCTGTATCTTCTCTTGATCTAAGTAGTTCAGTGATCTGAACCAGTGGATCATATAGTGGAGTAAGGGACAGGTTACCAACTGCACCCTTTAGCGCGTGTGCGCTTTCAAATGCACCGTCCAGATCCTTTGACTCAATGCTTTCTTTAAGTGTTTCAAACTTATCTTCAGAAGAAATGATACCTACAAGTTTTAGGTACAGAGCTTCATTTCCCATACAGCGTGAAAGCCCTTCATCTACATTTGCTCCATATTCCTTTAATGCTTCTATTGTTATCATTGTCCTAACTCCTTTTTGATGAACTGAGTGAAATCTTCTGGTGGTACAGGTTTAGAGAAGTAATAGCCTTGAATGATATCGCAGCCTCTTTCTTTAAGAAGCATTATCTGTTCTTCAGTTTCTACACCCTCTGCGATTACTGGGACCTGAAGGAACTTGGCAATATCCAGCACCAGCTCCACCAGTTTCATACTCTTTTCGTCCTTTTGCATATTGCGGATGAATTTCATATCCATTTTTAGTGCATCAATAGGAATAGTAGTAAGCATGTTCAGTGACGAATAACCTGAACCGAAGTCGTCCATTTCTATCATAAATCCGTCACTTCGAAGATTTTCGATTACATTTACCAACTGATCTGCGTTATCTGCGTAGGCAGACTCTGTGATCTCCAGCATGAGTTCGTTGTTTTCAAGACCATTACTGCTGAGAAGTTCTATAAAGTCGTCCCGAAGCTTTGGATAATAGATATCCATTCGAGATACATTTACTGATACTGGAACAGACAGGCCATATTCTCTTTTCCACTCACCAACCTGTCTTGCGGCTTCCTTCCATACATAGCGGTCCAGCTTCTGAATAAGACCGTTGCTTTCAAACAGTGGTATAAAATCACCAGGGCTTATCATTCCCAGTTCTGGATGCTTCCAGCGGATAAGTGCCTCGGCACTTCTAAGCTTAGGAGTATCTCCCTGAATGCTGTACTTTGGCTGGTAGTAAACTATAAGGTCCTTCGAGAGAATAGCCTTGTCGATATCATTTATCAGTTTCTCCTGATATTTGGCCTTCTCATAGAATTCATTATTGTAGTAAGCAATATGTCTGGAATAGTCGCCTCTGATACGGTCACAGGCAGTTTTAGCCCTGTCAATCCAGTTTTCAGCTATAAGCTCTTTATCAACATCGGGATAAACGCCCATACGAAGGCGGACGTGAGAATCAGGCACTCTATCCGTAAGACCTTCCAGAAGAGTGAGGAGGGTCTTGTCATAGTCTGTACCATTTTTAGAATAAACATAGAAATAATCTGCCTCAGTTCTGCATCTGATACCTTGAGTATCATCGAAAATCTGAGACAACAGATCAGCAATACATTTAAGAACTTTATCACCTTCAGAGCGACCATAAAGTTCATTGATAAGGTGGAAATGCTCCACATTTATGACCATGAGATCCATATGATTCTCAGGGTTATACTTTTCAATCTGTTTTATGTACTGTGTAAAGAAGTCTTTGGTGTAGAGGCCTGTAAGATGATCCTTTTCAGCAGCTTTGATCAGGCTCTTATCTTCCTGAAGCTCGATGATCCTCTCACACCTGGCCAGGATTACTTCTGGCATATCATAAGGCTTAGTGATAAAATCAGCGGCTCCAAGTTTTATACTTCTTACCTCTGCATCCTTTTCGGATGTCATGACAATAACCGGAATTGTCTTTAGAACATCATCAGCCTTTATTATTTCAAGTAATTCGAAACCGTCCATGACAGGCATAAGAAGGTCGAGCAGTACAAGAGAATATATATGCTCTCGCTTCAGCAGTATATCAAGTGCCTGCTTTCCGTTTTCAGCAAAATGAACCTCGTAGTCCTGTTGTAGGAGATTGCCAAGAATCTCACGGTTTATCAGTTCATCATCTACTATAAGTATGTGGCGCCTAAGGCCACTGGTTTCCCTGTAACTATGCATACCCCTGTCTCCTTCTTCTTTTTTATATACCCCAAGGAAATATTATCATATTAAGAAAAAAATTTCAAAATTATACCAGAAGTATAATGACAAATAAAATGATATGTGTTATTCTGTGAAATGGTTTTAGAAAAAAAAGAGGGCAGGCGTGCCCTGGAAAGGAAAGAAACATGTTCGCATATACAACCACAAAACTTAATATTAGTCGTCTCGACAGTATTATTTGTGTATTGCCTGAATCCACAGGGATTGGTAATGGGAATATGCGTGCATTTAAGATGAGCGGAGACTCTTGTATTGTGGGAAAGCGTAGGCCTGGTTGGCAGTAAGAAGCTTTTCTATATTAATACATTTGATATTATTTACCGCTTATCTTGTGTACAAGGTAAGCGGTTTTCTTATGCACTTTAGTTGCGTAGATCAGCACTTATTTGGAAAGGAGGTCGAGACGGTGCTTGAAATTAAGGGAAACGTTAATACAGCAATATGCTACACCAATATAATCGAGGATGTAGCTATAGAACAGATTCGTCGCATGTGTGACTATGAATTTACTGCTGGCAGCAGGATCAGAATAATGCCCGACGTTCATGCGGGAAAGGGTTGCACGATCGGCACAACAATGACCGTCATCGATAAAGCAGTTCCAAATATAGTGGGAGTGGATATTGGATGCGGTATGTATACGGTGGAAATGGGAAAGGCAGATATTGATTTCGAAAGATTCGATGAGGCCTGTCATACGATTCCATCGGGAATGCATGTATGGGATGGTCGTAAGGAAAGATTTGATCTGAGTGAGCTTAGATGCAATCGAGTACTTAAGGATTCCAGATACATAGAGAGAAGCCTTGGTACACTTGGCGGGGGAAACCATTTTATTGAGATTGATCAAGCGGCTGATGGAACAAAGTACCTCGTTATTCATTCGGGAAGTCGTAATCTTGGAAAGCAGGTTTGTGAGTATTATCAGAAGCTTGCAGTAGAGATTCACTCTGGAAAGGATGAATACTATGCTAAGCGAGATGCTCTGATCGCTGAATATAAGGCGGCGGGCAGAAGATCTGAGATTGAGGCGGCTCTCAAGGAGATTGAATGGGAGAATAGAGAATGTTTAATTCCAGATGATCTTTGTTATCTATATGGCACATACTTTGAGGATTATCTTCATGATGTAGAGATTTGCCAGAGATTTGCAAGACGAAACAGAGAGAAGATGGCTGAGCTTATCTTCGAAATGACTGGAATCACACCTGGTGAGGCATTTCATACCATTCATAACTATATTGATACAGATGAAATGATACTGAGAAAGGGTTCCATTGCTGCACATAAGGGCGAGAAGGTCCTGATCCCTATAAATATGAGGGATGGCAGCGTTCTAGCGGTAGGAAAGGGAAATCCTGAGTGGAATTTCTCAGCACCACATGGGGCTGGAAGAATCATGTCACGTACAGTGGCGAAGAATACTCTATCTATGGATGAGTATCACGAAATGATGAAGGGAGTATACACTACTTCTATTAATGAGAACACATTGGATGAGGCGCCTATGGCATATAAGTCTCTTGGTGACATCATAGATGTTATAAAAGAGTCAGTAGATGTCATAGAGGTACTAAAGCCTGTTTATAACTTCAAGGCTTCTGAGTAGTGCAAACATCTAGCAGGATTGACTGTCGGATGCTTGTTCTCCACAGGGGGCCTAGATCGGAGGACAAGAATGAACATGATACCTATGATTGATACTATTGGTACTGGCAGAAACATTGCCATCCTACGTAAAAGAGCAGGTCTCTCTGTAGCAGATCTGCAGGATGTTTTTGGATTTGCAACTCCACAGGCTATATACAAATGGCAGCGTGGAATGACACTTCCAACTATAGATAATCTGGTTGTTTTAGCTGAGGTTTTCGGTGTAACCATGGATGAGATCATCGTGGTTGCTCGTGAAAATGAGCGTATGACAGCTTAATTTAAATAAAGTGCAGCGGGGTCAGTCCCCTATTGCAACGATAGGTTCAAGGGGGTCTGACCCCACTTCACATTAAAGAGGAGACTGACCCCGCTGCCCTTTTATTTATGCAAATGCTGTGGTATCATTTAGGGGATTTTTGGTTAAGGAGTAGTAACAAAATGAGTGAAAAGATGTGGAAGCCTGTAGAGATACAGGATGATAGATTACGATTTGACGCCTTTAAGAATGGTGAGGTTCTCTTTGGCAAGAAGGGGCATCTGCCTGCTATGGGCTGGAACAGCTGGAATGCATTTGGAAGCGGAAATAATGAGACTCTTACCAAGGCTATGGTAGATAAGATGATCGAGCTTGGGCTAGATAAGCTGGGCTATACATATGTAGTGCTTGATGATGGATGCTACGGTTCAAAGAGAGTAGATGGACATCTTACCAGTGACGCAGAAAAGTTTCCTGGCGGCTTTATGGCTATGTCTGATTACATTCATGATAAAGGCCTTAAGTTTGGTATGTATAATGATGTAGGAGACAGACTTTGTTCTGGTCTTGAGGTTGGAACTGTTGGATATGAAGATATTGACTGCCAGGATTATGTAAACTGGAAGATAGACTATATTAAAGTCGACAATTGTTATAACATTTATGATAATGCTACATTTTCCTGTCCAAGGAATGCGAAGTTTACATTTGCACCTGATATAAAAGGCATTAGATTAATAAAGGTTTCTGATGATGGAACAACTGATAAAAGTAAAGAAATGGTATTCGACGCACTACTTGATGGAGTGATCACTGGAAGCCGTGCTTTTGTTGAGGGTGAGTATGTAACTGGTATTGGTACCTTTGATGGAACAAGTCCTGATGCTTCCCCTGTAGATGAACTAAGCAGTGAACTTCACTTTAAGATTAAAGCTTCAGAAGATGGAGAGTATGATCTCTATATTGATGCCAGGTGTGGAGCTAAGGAAGGTTCTGGAAGCTGGCTGCAGGTTGCAGTGGAGCAGGTGGATGACTTAGTAGTAAATTACTACTATGATGATATGCTTGGTGAACCAGGTGATACAAAGTCATATGCTCCTATCAGAATAAACCTTAAGAAGGGTGAGAATACTCTGCGATTAATGAATCATCGTCGTCAGGAGAATACACTTACTTCTTATGCAAGGATTCAGGAAAGCTTTAGTAAAATAGCTCCTGATAAGGACATTCTCTTTTCAATATGTGAGTGGGGTAAGACTCAGCCACAGAATTGGGGATACAAGGTAGGTGATTCCTGGAGAATTCTAAATGATATAACATTTCAGGTTGGATCAGATGGAAATCCTGGAACAGTATCCTGGGAAGGGGCTTACACCGTAAGTGTTACTGCTCAGTATAATAAAGCTGTTATTATGGATGAGTTCGCTGGTCTAGGTAGGGGCTGGAATGATCCGGATATGCTGGTCATTGGAATGAATGGCATGACTGATGTGATGAATAAGACTCATATGACCATGTGGTGTATGCTTAATTCGCCACTTATGCTGGGAATGGATCTTAGAAATGTAGAAAAAGATGATGACATATATAAGGTTATTACAAATGAAGATGTAATAGCTTTGAATCAGGATAGTCTTGGTGTTCAGGCAAAGAGAATCTTTACATCAAAGGGTGTGAAGCCTGATACAACATATCTTCGTGATAATGATAGAGTGGATGTTCTTGCAAAGCCTCTTTCGGATGGCAGTGTTGCTCTGTCGTTTATAAATGTCAGTATGGGCTTTAGAGAAGACAGGATATCCATCAGTCCTGAGCTTATAAAGCTTTATCTTGGAAAGAAGATGCTGAATGCTGATGCCTTTGTAAATGCAGATAAATACTCTGTAAAGAATCTATGGACAAAGGAAGAGACAGTAATTAGTGCTGCAGAGATAGCAGAGAAGGGCTTCTCTGTATCAGGACTTGCAGCTAATGATAATCTGACAATTCGAATAACTCCAATGTAAAATAAGCAGGGATGCCAGTGCATCCCTGTTGTTTTAATCTCGTCCGCCTTCACGCATGGTGAAGTCTTTATCTTCCTCGATCATCTTCAGCATGATCTCAGCAAAACGTGGATCAAACTGTGTTCCACTTCCGTTAATTAATTCTTCTTTGATATGGTCCTGAGAGATGATGCTTCGGTAGCTTCGGTTACTGGACATAGCATCATAAGAATCGGCTACTGCAATGATACGTGCCTCTTCTGGAATCTCTTCACCAGCCAGTCCATCTGGGTATCCCGTTCCATCGTATCTTTCGTGATGCCATCTTGCACCTATAGAAAGCTTAGGCATCTCATTTATGTTCTTCAGAATCTGAGAACCAATAACTGGGTGTTTCTTTATCTCATTAAATTCTTCTTCTGTCAGTTTATCAGGCTTATTAATGATGGTATCAGGAACACCTATCTTTCCAACATCGTGGAGCAGTCCCATAATATAGATATCGCTCTGTTCCTTCAGGTTATAGCCATATCGCCTAGCTATCTCTTTCGCATATTCAGCAACACGGCTGGAATGACCATTTGTATAGGTATCCTTTGCATCGATAGCACCTGCAAGTGAACTAACGACATTAAGGAACAGCTGTTCGTTTTCTTTAGTTTTCTTTTCAACCTCATCTGAAAGTCTCTTCTGAAGTCGAAGCAGTTCAGCAATCTGCTTTACACGAAGAGTCAGAATCTCAGGGATAAATGGCTTCTTAATGAAGTCTTTTGCACCAAGCTTCAGAGCTCTTTTTTCTGTGTCAGTATCATTTTCTGAGGTGAGAAATACAACTGGAATATCAGCAATTTCAGTTTCTTCCGCACGAAGCATGCTGAGTGTTTCAAAGCCGTCCATTCCTGGCATATTTACATCAAGCAGGATGAGATCAGGACGATGATCTTTAAGGAATGTCATAAGTTCTTCGCCAGAAGTAAGCTTTGTTACTTCTATATCATTTTTTGTCAGAATTCTTTCGGCAAGCTTAAGGTTCATCTCATCATCATCTACAATAGTAACCCAGAGCTTATCTCCACCGCCTGTAAATAATTGTTCGGATTCCATAAACTCTGTCTCGTATCTGATGTCGAGAACATTTCCCTGTTTATCACGCCAGGTTCTGATTATATTTCCTACTACCTGTTCAACTGCCTCTGCCTTGATATCAGTAAGGACAATGAAGTACATATTCTTTCTGACCTGCATCAGCAGATCGCTTCGTCTAAGAATATTTGTTATATGCTCACCGAAAAGCACATAGTATTCAGATATATCTTTAGAAGATGTATTCTCTTCATTATATTCGGCTCCAGGGAATAAAGTGATAAGGAGCTTGCAGGCGTTTCTGTGATAGCGCATAGCGTAGCGCATGACAAATCTATAAACACTGACAAAGGATGATTTATCCAGCTTAAGTGCACTTCTTGCATCATTTCGTTCAGCCATGATCTTGGTGAGAGTATCAAGATCCATGATTACAGTTTCATCATCGTCCTCGTGAGCGTTTTCTGTATAGATAGCATAACCATGCTTTTCGGAGTTCTTTACCTGATAGAGAGCTTTATCAGCTTTTTTAAGCGCATCATCATAATCAGAACAGCCCTGAGTTATGAACAGCGCACCTATGGATGCTCCAAGAGGAATATCCATATCTTCTCCAAGTATACGTCTGGCATCCTGCAGGAAGTCAGAATTTAACTTTTCTGTAAGGATGTGAATATCGTTTTCATTCGTTAGGGCAAAGGAATAGGCGGTAAACTCATCTCCACCGATTCGGCCGATTATATCATCAGTACCAAGATGCTTCTTAAGCTGGGAGGAAAAAGCGATAAGTATTTCGTCGCCAGCAGCATGGCCGTAGATATCATTTACCAGTTTGAAGGAATCAAGATCGATCATCAAAAGCACTCCAGGTTTTCTGGAGGATATCATCTCTATCTTGTCAGTTGTGGCCACCTTATTTAATAGACCAGTCAGCTGATCGATTATAGCTTCTTCATGGAAATGGTTTATCAGTTTCTGACGGTTTAGAATATTCTCGATACGTTTTATAAGGATATCCGCCTTGAAAGGCTTATGGATATAGTCTGAAACACCCATCTCAAAGCCTCGAGCTTCTGATTCATTTGTCTCATCAGAAGTGAGAAAGACTACAGGAATCTCTTCCAGTCCTCTTTCTTTTTCAAGAACTCGTATCTTCGTAAGGGTTTCGAAACCATCCATTTCCGGCATCATGATATCAAGAAGTATAAGATCAGGGATTTCACTCTTAAGATAGTCAAGCAGTTCAAAACCTGACCCCAGTGGAGTAACAGATATCTCGTGCTTTGTAAGAATATTAGTGGCAATTTTAAGGTTGATAGAATCATCATCAACTAATACGATATGACTTTTCATGCCTTGGTTCCTTTCTGGTAGAAACTTCATGTTCTATTGTATCAAAAACTGCAGCGATTATAAACTTGAAATGATGTTTTTTTGCACTTATACTGTAGCTGGAGGGGTGTTACATATGATTGGTAGTAAAAAGAATCTTGCGATTATTTTGATATGCACATTTGTGCTCATGGCACTTATGGTTATCTTTACGTCGCGTGTTATCTTCAGGACTGCTTTTACATCTGTTGAGGAACTGGGGAAAGATAAGGCAACAGCTGTTACAGCAGATCTTGAGAACTATCTTGAGACCGCTGAAAGTGTTCTCTGGCTTGCCGCAGACACCGTAGATCATATGGTGGAAGAAGGTGCGACAAACGACGAGATAGTTGAGTATATTACAAGAGAGTCATCAAACACTGAAGAACAGTTTGATGAAAGTTATACAGGTATATACGGCTACATCAGAGGTGAATATATAGATGGTGTTGGCTGGGTCCCTCCAGAAGATTATGATCCTACCACAAGAGACTGGTATAAGACTACCATCTCAGGACAGGGGGATGTAATCATTATCTCTCCTTATGTTGATGCTCAGACTGGAAATGTTATCATTTCAGTTGGAAGAGCCCTTTCTGATAATGAAAACGCATTGGCGCTTGATCTTACACTTAATGGTGTTCAGGAAATAGTTGAAGATATCCAGATAAATGGATACGGCTATGGTTATATCCTTAATAATGATGGAATGGTAATAGCCCATCATGATAAATCCGAAAATGGAAAATATTATAATGAAATCCCTGAGCAGAAGGAGGTATTCCAGAAAGCGACAGAGCTTGGAAAGGGAAGCTTTACTACGACTATAGATGGGGATAAATGTACTGTGTTTGTTGATACAGTTATGGATCAGTGGTATCTGGTTATCGTTACAAAGAATTCGGAACTGTATCAGTCTCCTATGTCCCTTCTGATCGTCAGTATCATTATTACCCTTATAGTATTTATCCTGACGACCACATTTTATATGCTGGGTTATAGAAGTGAAAGAAAGTCATATCTTAAACTCGAAGAGGCAAAAGAAAATGAGCGTAAGAAGGACTATGAGGCGAAGGTGCTTAAGCTTGAAAAGTCTGCTGCGGACAGTGCAAATAAAGCAAAGAGTAATTTCCTGGCAGATATGAGTCATGAAATCAGAACGCCTATTAATGCAATCCTAGGCATGAATGAGATGATACTTCATAGATCACAGGAAGAGGAAACCCTTGATTACGCTGCAAATATTAAGAGTGCAGGTAATACGCTTCTTTCTATCATAAATACAATCCTGGATTTTTCAAAAATTGAAGATGGTAAGATGAGTCTTGTACCGGTAGAGTTTGAACTTTCTGCCATGATAAATGGCCTTGTCCATTCCATAAACGAAAGAGCAAAGGCTAAGAATCTTGAACTGAGACTTGATATAGATGAGTCTATCCCATCGGTGCTGATGGGGGATGACGTAAGGATCAGTCAGGTTATAATGAATATACTTACGAATGCTGTTAAGTATACTGAAAAGGGCTGTGTACTTTTTAAGATCAGGAATCTTGGTACATCGAAGGGCTTTTGTCGTCTGCTGGTATCTGTTAAGGATACAGGTATTGGAATCAAGCAGGAAGATATAGATAAACTATCCATATCCTTTGAACGTGTAGATGAGAAGAAAAATCGTCATATTGAAGGTACAGGACTTGGGATCTCCATTGTTACAAAGCTTCTTGAGATGATGGGCAGTTCTCTTAAGATTAAGAGTGAATATGGTGTTGGTTCAGAATTTTACTTTGAGCTTCCGATAGAGGTTGTTGATGACACTCCTATTGGTAAGTATGATATTACTACTAAGTCATCAAATAATGCTGCTGCAAGCGACGTGCTTGTCAGTGTATCAGATGCTCGTATCCTGATAACCGATGATAATGAGATAAATCGTAAAGTTGCATCCAATCTGATGAAGCTTTTTGGAATTAATCCTGATATATGTCAGTCGGGCCAGGAAACTATCGAACTAATGAGGAAGAATAAGTATGAAATGCTATTCCTCGATCATATGATGCCTGAGATGGATGGTATAGAGACATTAAAGATTCTTCGAGAAGAGTCATTGGTTGATAATACAGTAGTTATTGCTTTAACAGCAAATGCTGTAGTAGGTGCTCGTGAACAGTATATAAGTGCAGGCTTTGATGATTATCTGTCGAAACCGGTGCAGCTATCCCAGATGGAAAAGCTGCTGGTAAAGTATCTGCCTTCTGATGAAATCACCCCTGTTGGTCCTGAATCAGAGGAGGTCTCTGCTGATTTCGTTGGCCTAAGTAACCTGGAAGGCTTAAAGAAACTGGGACTTAATACTGAAGATGGACTGGCGTATTGTGGTGATGATGAAGGATTTTACTTTGAGATAGTTTCTGATTATGCTACGGCAGCCTCAGAAAAGATAGAGAATCTTTCTGTATTTCTTTCGGAAGAGAACATGAAGGATTATAAGGTTCTTGTTCATTCTGTAAAGAGTTCTTCTAAAACTATAGGATGCAGCAGTCTCTTTGAAAAGGCAAGAGAACTTGAGAAGGCAGCTGCAGATGAAGATATAGAGTATGTAAGGGCACATCATGAAGCTGTAATGGAAGAATATAAAAATCTGGCTGAAAAACTAAATGTCCTTCTTAATGATAAAGACGCTGGCTGAATGCCAGCGTTTTTTTGTTTATGGATACATTTTTGAAACAATGAATGTTTATTATATGGACAAATAAACAAAAGGAAAGGTGAAGTGTATGCGATTAAGGAAACTTATAACTGTTCTACTTAGTTCAGTATTTATATTATCTCTTTCGGGTTGTGGTACAACGGAGAATAATACTATGGCTACGGAAGATGAGACAACTAAGGTGACAACTGAAATGACAACTGTGGTGGTTGAAGAACCAACAGAAGAAGATACAGAAGAGAAAACAGAAGAATCTACTGAGGAAAGCTCAACTAATGGTGTGCTGCCATATGATGGTGATGAACTGGTTAGTAAGTATGAAAGCTTTGAACTAACATCAAGCAGTCTTCATGATGGAGTATGGGATGATGTTATATCAAATACAGACGAGGGTTCTAATGTGTCTCCTCAGCTTTCATGGGAACCAGTTGATGGGGCTACAGAATATGCAATATATATGGTTGATATCAGTATGCATTATTTCCTGCATTGGAATTCATCAGGAGTAACTGAAACAACCCTTCCTGAGGGTTGGGCAACCACTTCTGAATATGTTGGTCCATATCCTCCAGAGGGTGGATCTCATACATATGATGTATATGTTATTGCTCTGAAGAATCCTATAGAAAGACTGAAGGGTGGTGTTAATACTTCAACACTTAATATTCAGGATTTTATTGATTCAACAGATACTGATGCCGAAGGAAATACTGGAAATATAATATCTATCGGACATCTTTCAGGTGATTTTACAAATAAATAATTATTTTGGTTCTAGATTAACAGTTGCTACTCGTAATGTGTTACAATATGTAATGGTTACGAAGTAGCAACTTTTTTTGGAGGATTTATTATGACAGACGATAAGGATTTAATGTGGGAAGAGGTCAGTACTGAGCATATAGTACAGGATGAATGGATTGATTTTAGAAAGACTGCATATAGATTTCCAGATGGAAAGATATTTGAACCATTTTATACATATTCCAGACGCGATTATGTAGTAATCGTCGCATCAGATGAAGATGGAAAGTATTTATGTGTAAGACAGTTCCGCCAGGGAATAAGAGAGGTTACGACTGAGTTCCCTGCAGGTGGCATTGAAAGAGCAGATGGAAAGCAGTATGGGGATAGAGTGCCTACATCTTCTGAGGATGCACTTGCAGCTGCAAAAAGAGAACTTAGTGAAGAGACGGGATATGAATCAGATGAGTGGACACATCTTATTACCATTCCATCAAATGCAACTATAGCGGATAATCTGGCGCATATTTATCTTGCAAGAAATTGTAAGAAAATGTCAGGTCAGAATCTGGATGAGATGGAATTCCTAAATGTGGAAAAATATTCAGCTGATGAGATAGAGCAAATGATATCAGAGGGGAACTTTAAACAAGCGATGCATGTTATGGCGTGGCTTATGACACAGAGGGTATAGCTGCTTAAGTGACAAGGGGGCTAAAATGTCATTTGAAAGTTTTGTAATTAATATAACCTGGAAAAAGAATGATGATAAGAGAGATGCAGGTCTTTCAATTCCTGAAGATATTAGATATATAAGGGATAATACCTATGGGGAAGAGGGCGCATATAATCTGCTGGATATATGTTATCCCAAGGATAAAGAGGGTAAAAAACTGCCTGTTATTATAAATGTACATGGTGGTGCTTACGTATATGGCAGTAAAGAAACATATCAGTTTTACGCAGCAGATCTTGCACACCGTGGGTTTGTAGTAATTAATTTCAACTATAGACTGGCTCCCAAGTATAAATTCCCTACACCACTAAAGGATCTGTCTCAGGTTATTCAGTGGCTGGAGGGGAAGAAGGATAGATATCCGGTAGACTTAAGTAACGTATTTCTGATCGGGGATTCAGCTGGGGCTCAGCTTGTCAGCCAGTACGCTACTATATATTCAAATGAAAAATACAGGAAACTGTTTCGTCTAAG